>Ga0187886_1000015_pt1 | contig 271869 bp, 225 predicted proteins | sample June2016WEW_20_1_FD_133001 | JGI IMG/M metagenome (GOLD analysis project Ga0187886, IMG submission 133001) | Peatland microbial communities from SPRUCE experiment site at the Marcell Experimental Forest, Minnesota, USA - June2016WEW_20_150 | ecosystem: Environmental > Terrestrial > Soil >...
ACAAACATTTACTCTGCAAAGTTATTCAGCCAAGGATGGAAGAAATATTAGAATTCGCAGCGATGGAAATTAAACGTTCCGGCTATTCTAAACATCTTTCAGCAGGCGTTGTGCTCACCGGCGGCGGCTCACTTATTAAAGGAACTGCTGATCTTGCAAAGGAGGTACTCGGAATGCCGGTGAAGATTGGAATTCCGGGCGGATTCAGCTCTGGCCTCGTTCGAGAAATCGAGAATCCAATTTACGCTACAGGCGTCGGACTGGTGATGCATGAGTTGAAACATCGTGATCGTTCCGGTGTAAAAGCAGTTATTCAAAACGGAAAAGGCAAAACGATCTTCCAGAAAATGAAATCGTGGTTTGATGAACTGTAATATGAGTAAGAACTTTCTTAATAACAAATTCACAACAAATAAAAGGAGAACCCACCGTGCCTATCGAACTTGATACCTTAACTGGTCGAGGAGCAAACATTCGTGTTGTTGGTGTTGGCGGAGGCGGAGGCAATGCCGTCAATAGCATGATTGATAAAGGTCTTGTCGGCGTTGATTTCGTTATCATCAACACAGACCTGCAAGCGCTGGAGCGCAATAAAGCTCCGCACAAACTTCAAATTGGCAAAAATCTCACACGCGGACTCGGCGCCGGCGCTGACCCTAGTATTGGCTTCCGTGCTGTGGAAGAAGATCGGGAAGAAATCGCGCAAGCTCTGTCCGGTTGCGATATGGTATTCATCACTGCAGGAATGGGCGGTGGTACTGGTACCGGCGGTGCACCATTAGTAGCAAGCATCGCAAAGAGTGTCGGTGCACTCGTGGTAGGTATCGTGACGAAGCCCTTTAACAGCGAAGGCAAACGAAGAAATGGACAAGCCGAGCAAGGAATTGAAGAGATGAAGAAGAATGTCGATACACTCATCGTCATTCCCAACCAAAGGCTTCTTGATCTTATTGATCGCCGCACTCCGATTATTGAGGCATTCGAAATAGCCAATCAGGTTTTGTATAATGCCACGCGCGGCATCTCGGAAGTTATCACTGTCCCAGGCTACATCAACGTAGACTTTGCCGATGTGCGCACTATTATGAAAGAAATGGGTGACGCGCTCATGGGCACCGGCATCGCATCAGGCGAAAACCGTGCAACCGAAGCGGCACAGATGGCAATTTCCAGCCCGTTACTTGAAGGTGTTTCCATCGCCGGAGCACAGGGTATTCTCATTAATATCACCGGCGGTAAAGCACTCAGCCTTATTGAAGTGGATGAAGCAACAAAGGTCATTCATGAAGCAGCAGGCGAGGAAGCAAACGTTATTCTCGGCACCGTCATTGATGAAAACATGACGGAAGAGATCATGGTCACTGTTATCGCAACTGGTTTCAACAAACGAGCAGCGGCAGTTCAGCGACCCGCAAAACCAACAGCGAAACTGATCGACCACGTGCCGGTTGGTCCAACAGAGTTGCAGCGCTTTGAGGTGCCGACATTTGTACGTCGCGGTGTAGAAATTCCGAATACTCCGCTCCGAGAAGTTGGTATGCAGAGAGAAAAGATTGACAAGTCCGATACCGAGCGTCCAGCGTTTCTTCGTAAGATCATGGACTAAAAGACGATCATTCCATATTGAAAAAGTGGGTCTCCTTCTCTTCTCTCCTTGCACGGTGGGAATGAAGGACGGTTCACGCTTCTCCGGCCTCCCAGTTGCCGACTGTTTTCCCGGAAGGTCGGAGCTTATATTCTCCTCTAAAACAAATCATTTACTAAGCATTTTTCAACCCTTCAAAATTTATTTTCCCTTACTCTTGTTTTTATGAAACTTATATCGTAATATTACGATATACTAAGTATGGGAACATCTAAGAAAGAATCTTTTAGCGATAGTCAGAATCGCCTTGCGGATCTCGGGAAAGCCTTTGCACATCCGGCACGAATCGCGATTCTAGAATTCCTATCCAAACAGAATACTTGTGTTTGCGGTGACATTGTGGAAGAACTTCCTTTGTCTCAGGCAACTGTATCACAACATCTTGCTGAATTGAAACGTATCGGTCTTATCAAAGGTGAGATTGAAGGACCAAAGGTATGTTACTGCATCAATAAAAAAGCATGGCATGAAGCAAAACAGATTCTTGCTCAGTTTCTGAATGATGCGAAATCGTGCTGTTGAAAATTTTTTATACTCATCTATCGTAATATTGCGATAGTTATTTATAGGAGAATGACATATGAACACGGAACAAGAGATTAAAGAGATGGTGAAAGAGAAATATGGGGCCATCGCCCAACAATCCAAACAACAGAACGAATCATCTTGCTGCGGGAGTGGATGCGGATGCTCGAATGTCGAGTTCTCGATCATGGCGGAAGATTATACAAAACTTCCCGGCTACGTGCCTGATGCTGACCTCGCGTTAGGATGCGGCTTGCCGACAGAATTTGCTCAGATCAAACCCGGCGACACTGTAGTCGATCTTGGTTCGGGAGCAGGGAATGATTGCTTTATTGCACGATCTATTGCAGGAGAAACCGGACGTGTTATCGGAATTGATATGACGGAAGCAATGATCGAAAAAGCAAAAGCCAATACTACAAAACTCGGATTCAAAAATGTAGAGTTTCGTCTTGGAGATATCGACAACATGCCGATCGAAGATAACACCGCTGATGTTGTTGTAAGTAATTGCGTCATGAATCTTGTGCCAAATAAGCAGAAAGCATTTTCTGAAACATTCCGCATCATCAAACACGGCGGACATTTCAGCATCTCGGATATTGTCCTTCAAGGAGAAGTCTCGGATGAGTTGCGTAAAGAAGCTACCTTGTATGCCGGATGTATTTCAGGTGCGACTCAAAAAGAAGAATATTTGCACATCATCAAAGAAGCCGGATTTACGAAGATTACAATTCAGAAAGAACGAAATATTGATATTCCGAATGAAATTCTAGCAAAATTCCTTACCGTAGATCAATTGCGCGAATACAAGAAAAGCCGTGTCGGGATATTCAGCTTAACAGTATATGCGGAGAAACCATGAATATTTCGTATCGTCAAGCGATAGAGGTAGATACTGAAACGATCCGTTCTATTCTCGAAAGTCAAAAACTTCCAACGGAATCGGTGGGAACCGGTGCTACAGAGTTCTATCTTGCCCTTCATAGCGGAGCAATCGTTGGAATCGCCGGATATGAGTACTATGGAGAAGACGTTCTCCTGCGCTCAGTTGCTGTTCCCTCAAATCTACAGAAGAGTGGAATCGGTTCTCAGTTAGTCGATTGGATGATTGCTTTTGCAAAACAAAAGGGAGTGAAGAGAATCATCCTTTTGACAGAGACAGCTTCGAAGTTCTTTGCCAAGAAAGGATTTATTGCTGTAGATCGTTCTTCTATCAAAAACGACCCTATGAAGAAATCATCCCAATTGGGAAGCTGCTGCTGCAGTTCGGCTATATGCATGAAACTAGATTTATAATTCATTAGGTATGCATTAGGAAAGAAGAATGAATCAACCTATTCAAGAAATCATTGGACAGCGATATTCTTGTCGCTCCTACATTGATGAACCGATACGAGAAACGCATCGACAATCGCTGAAAGATTTTTTAGAGACACAGCAGATCGGTCCTCTGGGAACGCCTGCACGATTTGAACTTGTTGCCGCCACGCAGGATGACCGGCAGTCTCTGAAAGGACTTGGCACGTACGGATTTATCAAGAATCCGACAGGATTTATCATTGGTGCGCTTGAGCAAGGACTGAAGAACCTTGAAGACTACGGGTATCTTCTCGAGCATGCGATCCTCGCTGCAACCGATATCGGTTTAGGAACGTGCTGGCTGGGTGGTACATTTACCAAAAGCAGGTTTGCAAAGAAAATATCTCTGCGCGATACAGAGACCATCCCTGCTGTTGTCGCTACGGGATATATTTTGGAGAAAATAGGAAGAGACGGGCAGATTCGAAAATACTTAAGCGCCAATCGCCGCCTGCCAAAAGGACAATTGTTCTTTGTAGATACATTTGGCAGCCCGCTAACAACGGAAGCTGCAGGTGCATATGCAGAACTGCTGGAAATGGTTCGCTGGGCTCCTTCAGCTTCCAATAAACAGCCATGGCGTATTGTTCGAATCGGTGATACATGGCATTTCTATCTTCAACGAACCAAAGGATACGGCAAGGGAACGTTGTTGTTTAGCGTTCTCCGGCTTGCCGATCTACAGCGTGTTGACATGGGGATTGCCATGTGCCATTTTGAACTTACAGCTCGTGCACTGGGCTTGAATGGACATTGGGCAAATAAAGATCCTCAGATAAAAACCCCAGAAAACACTGAATATACAGTTACGTGGCTCAATGAATAATTCATAGAAGAGAATTTTTTATGGCACAACGCATTCTTATCCTCTGCACCGGAAACTCCTGCCGCAGTCAAATAGCAGAAGGATTTTTGAAATCATTCAACTCGAACTTAGAAGTCTATTCTGCTGGAACGAATCCTGCATCGCATGTTTCTTCCCGTGCAATTCAAGTAATGAAGGAAGTTGGAATCGATATCAGCCGAGAGGATCCAAAGTCGGTTGATCAATTTCTCAACGACTCTTTCGATTATGTCATCACAGTGTGCGATCATGCCAAAGAGACATGTCCGATTTTTACCGGCAAAGTACTGAACCGTATTCACATCGGGTTCGATGATCCGGCAGAAGCAACCGGTACTGAGGAGGAAGTGATCACAGTCTTCCGGCGAGTGCGGGACGAAATTAAAGAACAGTTTTATGAGTTTTATCAATCAAAGCTGAAAGATAGTCGAGGATAGAATATGGGATGTTCAGATCAGAAATGCGGTTGCGAAAATTCCAACGAACTGGTATCTCTCCAATTGAAAGTTCCAGCTAATGAATGCGGCTGCCAAAATGCCAAGAGTAAAACCGTCTCCGATTTAAAAAATAAGCACTATATCTTGGATGAAATTCAAACACCGGCAGGAATGATTCCACGCATTTCATCGCAATTGAACATAAGAGATTACCTTGGCGCTTTCAGAGTCCGCTGGGGAATTCGTCGAGATCGTTATCGAGTCGCTCCAGGGTTATATGCAGTTGGTACACCAAACGAATATTCAGATGTTCTCGTCACTGCAAATTATAAACTCACGTTTGATATAGTGCGGAAGAATCTCAACGGATTAAATGCATGGCTTCTGGTCTTGGATACCAAAGGAGTCAATGTTTGGTGTTCAGCTGGAAAAGGGACATTCGGAACCAAAGAAATCGTTCATAGAATACAAGTGACTTCGCTCGGTACAATTGTTAAACACAAACGGCTTCTCCTTCCGCAGCTTGGCGCAACAGGCGTTGCAGCCCATCTCGTAAAGGAATCTTCCAGCTTTACGGTCATCTACGGTCCAGTGAGGGCTTCAGATATTCAGCCATTCATCAAGGCTGGCTACAAAGCAATAAAAGAAATGCGGCGTGTGAATTTCGGTTGGTATGACCGCCTAAAACTTATACCCAATGATATCATTTATAACCTTCGTTATCTCCTATCTATGTTAATAGTCATCTCTGTTCTCTCAGGAATCAATACGAATGGGTATTCCATCCAACAGGCACTGAGAAATATAATCCCGATTGCAAAAATCATTGCAGCAGGATATATTGCCGGAATAGTTTTTACTCCATTACTTCTCCCATATATTCCTACACAAAATTTTTCATTTAAGGGACTTATCATGGGAATAATTGTTTCTGTGCTATTATTAGTGAACAATTCTCTAGGTATCAATATCATAGAAGGTTTAGCGGGCATATTCTTCATATCGAGTATTTCGTCATTCCTCGCAATGAATTTTACAGGGGCATCCACGTACACATCACTTGCCGGTGTGAAGAAAGAAATGAAGATTGCAGTACCTGTTCAGATTATATTCGCTGCACTCGCTCTCATTCTATTTGTTCTTGAAATCACAATCTAAAGAAGATAACTCTATGGAAAGACTAAGATATTTTTCGGAAGTTGTGACACTCCAACTTATTCAAGAGAAGTGCAATAACTGTGGCGTGTGTGTGAAAGTTTGTCCGCACGAAGTCTTTGAACTGAAAGACAAAAAACTGCACATTACCGGCCGTGATTTCTGCATGGAATGCGGCGCGTGTAAAAGAAACTGCCCCCAGGGAGCAATTGTACTGGATGTTGGAGACGGATGCGGATGTGCGGCGGGAATTATTCAGGGTGCTTTCAATGGAACAGCTCTTACATGCGGTGGCCCTGATGAAGGTACGTGTTGTAATTAACACAATGAGATAGAGATAAGAAAAAGGCATACACGATGATTTCATTGACAAAACAATTATCATTTGTTGATAGATTTTTAACGCTCTGGATATTTCTGGCAATGTTTATAGGCATCCTTTCCGGATATTTCTTCCCGGGAATAGTACACTTCTGGAATTCATTTCAATCCGGAACCACCAACATTCCCATTGCCATCGGTTTGATTTTGATGATGTATCCGCCGCTTGCGAAAGTAAAATATGAAGAACTTGGCGATGTGTTTAAAAATACAAAAGTGCTGGCGTTGTCGCTTGTGCAAAATTGGATTATCGGCCCCGTGTTGATGTTTGTTTTAGCAGTTTTATTTCTTCGAGATTATCCGGAATATATGGCCGGCTTAATCGTGATTGGTCTTGCTCGCTGTATTGCAATGGTTATTGTTTGGAACGAACTCGCAAAAGGCGATTCTGAATATGCCGCAGGTCTGGTTGCATTCAACTCTATTTTTCAAGTCCTCTTCTTTTCGGTCTACGCTTATGTTTTCTTATCCATTCTGCCTGGTTGGTTCGGGCTGCAATCTTTCAAAGTTGATATCACTATCGGTCAAATTGCCAAAAGTGTTTTGATCTATCTTGGAATCCCTTTCTTTGCCGGTATGATAACACGCTTTGTGTTGTTGAAACTAAAAAGTAAAGAGTGGTACGAAAAGAATTTCATTCCGAAAATTAGTCCCATGACATTAATCGCGCTTCTCTTTACCATCGTTGTCATGTTCTCTCTCAAAGGTGAATATATCATCAAGATCCCTCTTGATGTTATTAGGATTGCGATTCCCCTGCTTCTGTACTTTGTAATCATGTTTTTTCTCTCGTTCTTTATGGGCAGGAAAATCGGAGCCGACTATTCAAAGACCGCAACTCTTTCCTTCACAGCGGCAAGCAATAACTTTGAGCTTGCCATTGCCGTGTCGGTTGCAGTCTTTGGCATTAATTCCGGCGAAGCATTCGCCGCCGTTATCGGGCCATTAGTAGAAGTTCCGGTTCTTATCGGTCTTGTAAATGTAGCGTTGAGAATGAGAAAACGATATTTTTAGAAATGAATTTCCAAGAGATATAATCTTCATCTTTTTAGGGTTGGTTCTTTTAATCCTGAATTCCCTGTAGCCAAAGTATATCTGTTTCCGACGACAGAGACAGCCAAAACATTCCTTGGTTTCAAGGACACACTTGCCATTACCTTTAGACTAATATTGATGAAACTGAACGAACTTCCATGGCGCTGAACACTCAGGAATGAGATTTCCTTTTTAAGGCTACCGGATAAAACAATACCAGAGTGCTACGGCCTGCATTCCCTCTTCTGCACTTTTAATCAATTTCTGCACATCTACAAGGGAAGCAACCTGCTTATCGTCAACATCGAAGATAAACCCGCCGCGAACCGTCATCATCTTCCTATTTTCTGAATCGAAGAGATAATTCCCATGCATAGTGGCAACTCTCCGATTGTCGCCGTCATAAATTTCGTCACCTCTTGTAAAGGCGATTCTCCGGTTATGTCCATTATACAATCCGTTATCACGCATGGTATATTTCATAAATTTCATCTCTCAAGAGTGTATGCTGTTTGGTTGGAGAACGCCTGCGCGCATAATGCACTTATTGTCGAGATCGCCTTGAACAGATTCTGAGCATAGTGAACCGTACTTTATATATATTAAGTATAGATGCTTTCTGCATCAATAGCGAGATGTATGTTTTTTTAATGTTGGTTCAAATGAAGAATATCGTTTCTGGAGTGTTTCAGAGTCTTTTACGTACTCTGTGGAGAAGGAAGGGGAAATACATTGGAACCTCTGCAGCATTATGCTCGTTTACACATAGAAGTGTGGGATGATCTAAAAAGTCCAAAAAGTATTTCATTTAATTCCCAAGAAAGGAACTGATCTTGATGAAACGATTATTCACAGTGACACTCATGGGGCTTATTACTGTTTTAGCACTGCAATCATCCGGGACAAAAATGAAGATAGAGAACTTCACGTTGGATGATTACAACAGTGTTCGACATTCGCTCACTGATTACAAATCCTTCAAAGCTATCGTCCTGATGTTCATTGCGACACAGTGTCCTGTTTCCAATGCCTACAATGAGCGTATGGTGCAACTCTTCAAGGATTACACTTCCCAAGGTGTTGCATTCATCGGCATCAATTCAAACAAACAAGAAGGTACCGAGGAAATCAAAGAACATGCACAGGAACATGGCTTTCTCTTCCCAATCCTCAAGGATACGAACAATACTATTGCAGATAAGCTTGGAGCTTCTGTGACGCCGGAGATTTTCGTGCTCAACACAAAGTTCGAAATTCTCTATCATGGCAGAATCGATGATTCTAGAAAAGAGGCAAAGGTAAACTCGAAAGATCTTCGAACCGCTCTCGACGCGATTCTCACCGGCAAGCCGGTCGAGGTTACAGAGACAAAAGCCTTCGGCTGCTCGATCAAACGTGTTCAATGATGATCAAACAATTTCTGATCCTCAGCTTGTTGAGCCTTGTTACGATTGGCAATGGCTGCAAATCGCATAATGTGCAGGGAGTTCGTTCTGAGAAAAAAGACGGTACAGAGGAATTAATAAGTTCAGATCGAACGGTCGATCTTATCGACAAGGCCGGTCTGCAAAAGCTTATTCATGAAAGGCACGGGAAAATTCTTTTGCTGAATATCTGGGCCACGTGGTGTTTGCCATGCATCGAGGAGTTCCCCGATCTTATCAAGCTTTATTCGTCGCAAGGAACCGACACCCTTGAGATTGTCGGTATCAGTGTAGATGATTCTGATGATGTAGCTTCAAAGGTTGTACCATTCCTCGAAAAACATGCAGTCCCGTTCAAAGTCTACCTTGCTCATTTTGTTAATCAGGATGATTTTATCAACTCACTGGATAGTACCTGGAACGGTGCTGTTCCCGCGACCTTTATTTATGACTCTCTGGGAAAACAGCGGTTCTTGATGATCGGTGAAAGAACATTCGATCAATTCAAGCAGAAGGTTGAACAGCTTGAAATAAAGCGATAAGACTTGCACTTGTCTCAAGCGCTGAGGGCATCTTAGATTACCTCAATATTTTTAAAGAAGAGTGGAAGAGAAAAAATGTAAAAGTCACCGCAACAACGCGGGGCATATTAATTTGTTGTTGCCGACGTCGGCAAATCACCAGTCTCACAACGAGTCGTCGCAGCTACAATTATTTCCTAATCACTCTATCGATCGCACTTCGAACGGCATTCACATCTGCCGGTAATAGAATGGGCGGATTGGCATAGTGTGAATCAATTCCCTGAAGTGTTTTTTCATGGTAATCCACTTTGAATTGCGAAAATTTTAATCCATGCGCTGTGGAAATCACAACAACACGGTCTTTCTTTTTTATGACTTTCCGTTCGATCAGTTTATGTAGCGCGGCTAGTGCAACGCCTGTTTGTGGACAAGTAAACAATCCGGCTTTATCTGCGCGGGCAGAGGCGTTTGCAAGTTCATTTTCCGTTGCTTGCTCAACAATGCCGTCGAATTCTCTTAACACTTTCACTGCACGTTCGTAACTCACTGGAGCACCGATCTGAATTGCTGATGCAAGCGTCTTCTTTGCCTGAACCGGCTGATATTCTTTATATCCATTCTTAAAACTCAGATACAACGGATTCGCATGCTCTGCCTGAGCACAGACAATCCGCGGGAGTCTCTTGATGAGGCCGAGGTCACGCATCATCAATAAACCTTTTCCCAATGCGCTGACATTGCCGAGGTTTCCTGCAGGAATAATTATCCAATCCGGAACTTCCCAATCGAATTGCTGAACGATTTCAATACCGACCGTCTTCTGACCTTCCATTCGCAATGAGTTCATTGAGTTGGCAAGATAAATCGAATTATCAGCGGTAATTTCCTGCACGATACGCATACATCCGTCAAAATCTGTATCGAGCGAAAGCACCATTGCACCGTTGGCAATCGGTTGCACAAGCTGTGCCGTGGAAACTTTTCCTTTGGGCAGAAATACGATGGTTGGAATTCCAGCCGCAGCACCGTACGCAGACAATGCCGCCGATGTATCTCCAGTGGAAGCGCACGCCACAGCGCGAATCGGTTTCCCGTCTGCCATCATTTGCTTTACAACAGAAACGAGCACGGTCATTCCGAGATCTTTGAACGACCCTGTATGGCTATTGCCGCAGAGTTTTACCCACAAATCGGGGACTCCGATATCCTTGCCTAACCGTTCTGCCCAGAAACAGTTGGTATGCCCTTCATACATCGAGACAATGTTTTCGTTATCAAGATCCGGACAGACCCATTCTTTCTTTCCCCACACACCACTCGCATAGGGCCATTTGTTTGTCCTCGTCCGGTCATCGAATAACTTTTTCCATGATGCTGCAGTTCGGCGTTTGAGCGCTTTGATATTGTGCTGAACATCCAGCAAGCCGCCGCAATTCTCGCAGTTGTAGATCACATCATAGATAGAATATTTTTTTTCGCATCCTCTAATACATTCTAACCAACTGTGTTGCATATTTTTCTCCTTTACGATATCCAACCATTTATGGCTGTTATTGTACCCAGATCGTTACGATACTAACAATCATCAGAGAAAACATTGTATATCCCAACATTTGACTTGCCTTCTCCGACTTAATAATCTTTGCAATCACATCACCCATCTTCAGCCAGATGAACATCGACGGTATACCTATCAGTGCAAAGAATGCAGAAAAAAGAAAAACGTTAAGATGGATGTTATCAAACTGCGGCATAAATGCGCTTGCGCCGCTGATTGCCATCACCCATGCTTTCGGATTAACAAACTGCTGAGCAAATGCCTGACCGAATCCAATAATCGCTTTCTTCCCCGGTTCAATTTCTACACTAAGCTTACTCACAATGAAGGCAAGATAGAGCATCCAAATCGACCCGATAATTCTAAGAATCAAACCAAGAACGGGACTGCTTGCGATGATCTCTGCAACACCATATCCGGACAAATACAGCATGCAAAAAAATCCGAGGGCGATACCTAGCATGAGCTTTCTCGAGTCATAAAATCCATACGCTTTGCCGTACGAAAATAACAATAGGTTGTTCGGCCCTGGAGTAATACAGGTTACCAATGCGAAAATTAGAAAGCCTACTAAATTAAATGCCATAATGCGTCTGGATGGTAATTATTTGCGTTTCCAAAGAATTCACATTTGTGAGCCGTAATCGGAGCGTGGGATTTTCTAACTCTTCAGGAAAAACTCCATCAGCTCATAACCGTTGTTGAACAGTATTCCGGTTTTGGCAGCATTCGTTTCGCTGAGAGGAAGATGGATATTGTGGCTGATTCCCTCACCTGCTAAAGCAAATGGTATCGGATCATTTGTATGTCCTCGGGTCGATACAGGTGTCGGATGATCCGGCATTACAAGAATCCGCCAGCTTTTATATTTCTGAAGTTCTGCCATCACAGGCCCGACAATATGCTTATCGATTTCTTCCAAAGCTTTTTTCTTTATACTTGCGTCTCCGGCATGTCCGGCTTCATCCGTCGCTTCCACATGAACAAGAACGATATCATATTTCTTGAGCGCTTCGATTGCCGCAAGTCCTTTGGCATGATAATTCGTATCGAAATATCCTGTCGCTCCTTCAACTTTGATAAAATCGAATCCAATGAGATATGCTAATCCTTTGACAAGATCGACTGCGGTGATCGCTGCACCTTTGAGGCCATACTTTTTTTTGAATGGCTCCATCCTTGCTTTTTTTCCATGTCCCCAGAGCCAAATAGAACTTGCTTCGTTCTTTTTGAGGTTTCTGCGAACAAGATTAATCGGGTGATCCTTAAAAAGTTTTTCACTCTTTTTTATCAGCTCAATGAGAACTTCCGCATTTTTCCCGCTCGGGAGCAAGTCGATGACTTTTTTTCCAATATGATCATGCGGTGGTTGAAGCTGGAGATTTGAAAAGTCATAACCATTGACAATCATAAGATGTCTATAACCAACACCCGGGTAAAACCGGATACGATCACTGCTGAATTCTTTATTCAACTCATCTATAAATTTCTTGCCTTCTTCACTGGAAATGTGTCCGGAACTGTGGTCAAGCATGTTGCCATCGGCTGTCGTCACAAGATTACATCGGAATATCCAATCGTTTTCTGTAATATTGATACCTTGTGCAACCGCCTCAATCGGCGCTCTACCAGTATAGTATTTTACCGGATCATAACCGAGCACTGCCATCATCGCCACATCGCTGCCCGGCTGAAGAGCGGGAGGAACCGTTCGGCACAACCCTTGTCTACCGGTCATCGAGATGGAATCGATGTTCGATTTTTCTGCAGCTTCGAATATTGTTTTCCCACCGAACACCTGTAACGGTTTATCAGCTGCTCCATCGGGCACAATGATGACATACTTCCTGCTCAATGACAATACTCCTTTATACAAATTCTGTTAATGCGGCAAATAGTGAAGCAATTTCAGGAGATCGGAAAAGACTCCCATCGCTGTCACATCAGCACCCGCACCGGGACCTTGCACTACTAATGGCGTCTTCGAGTACCGCTGAGTAGTGAATGCAACGATATTATCGCTTCCCTTGGTCGATGCGAGCATATGATTTTGAGGAACTTCCAAAATACCGGCAGAGGCTTTGCTCCCCTCCAGCAAGGCAACATATCGCAAAACTGAACCTCGTGCTTGAGCCGCTTCTAACCGTCGTTTCATTGCTTCGTCATATTTTGCATAACGTTTGAAAAATTCTTTCGAGAAAGCACCGCTGCGCAACGGCCGAGGAACAAGACTTTCTACTTTGATATTATTCATATCCATTTTCAAACCGATTTGTCTGGCAAGAATTAAGAGCTTTCGAGCAACGTCATTGCCGGATAAATCTTCGCGCGGATCCGGTTCTGTATATCCGAGCTTCAGTGCATCTTCAACAAGTGCACTAAACGGCATCGAGCCATCAAAATGATTAAAGAGGTGGCTTAATGTTCCGGAAAACATTCCTTCGATTTTAATAATTTGATCCCCACTTGCAATTAAATCTTGAAGTGTCGAGATAATCGGCAGCCCTGCGCCAACGTTCGCTTCGTAGAAAAACATTTTTTGCCGACCCTTCATCAACTCCGTCAACCGTTTATATCGCGACCAGGGAAGAACATTCGCCCTCTTATTCGGTGTAACGATATGCATATTTAATTTTACGAAGTCCTCGTAGAGATCAACAATTTCAGAGCTTGCAGTACAATCCACAATAACACCATTGGTGAGTTGGAGCGTGGCAATATTCTGCAATAACCCTGAATAATTCACTCGCTTTGATGAGCTATCAATATGCTCTTTCCATCGTTTCAGATCGATCCCTTTTGAAGAGAACACCGCTTTGCCGATGTCGTATATGCCGCATACACGGACATCATACCCTTCCGAATGAAGATACGATTGCTGTTGATGAATTTGTTTGAGAAGTGTACCGCCTATATTGCCAGGACCGATAAGTACGACGCCAAGTTTTTTTCTTGGTTCGAAGAATGCTTCGTGAATGACATTCAAGGCAAGAAGTTTCTGCACTTCATCGATCACAAAAGAGATATTACGCTCTGATGCGCCTTGAGCAATCGCGGAAATATTCACATTATTCCGCCCCAATGCCCCGAAAACTTTTCCCGATACACCGGGTGTACCTTTCATTCCGTCGCCGACAATGGCAATAATGGATTGATTCGGTTTCTCGTCCAACGATGTTAGTTTGGACTGCAATTCAAAGTGAAATTCATGATGAACTGCTTTTTTTGCTGCCGCCGCATCAGAAGAGCTGATTGCAAAGCATATCGTATGTTCGGATGATGCCTGCGAAATCAAAATGACATTGACACTGTGAGAAGCGAGTGCTCGAAACAATCGCTCTGCAATTCCAGGAACTCCTACCATACTCATGCCGCGCAGTGTGAGCAGCGTGCAATAGTCAACAGAAGTAATTCCTTTTGCCACGCCTTCCCACCGGTCTACGTGATGCGAAATGCGTGTACCTGCCGCTGTGGGATTCAGCGTATTCTTAATGACAATAGGAATATGTTTTGCCACAGCAGGCGCAATCGTTGATGCATGAAGCACCTTTGCGCCGAAGTAAGAAAGCTCCATCGCTTCTTCGTATGACATATGCGGCACAACGAATGCCGCAGGAACGGAACGCGGATCAGCGCTCAGAATGCCGTCCACATCAGTCCAGATTTCAATGACGGATGCATCAAGCGCTGCGCCAAAAATTGCCGCTGAATAGTCTGACCCATTTCTGCCAATTGTAGTTGTCAGACCGTCATCGGTTGATCCGATAAATCCGGTCACAACAGGAATGAGCCGTTTGCTAGAACCTGCAAAGAGCTTTGTGAAATATGATTTAATCGCTCGATTGGTTTTATCAAATTGAACGATGGCACGAGTAAATTGATCGTCGGTTTTCACCATCTCGCGTGAATCCACAAAGCATGATGGTTGAGTTTTCTGGAGAAACGATGCAATGATTACTGCTGAGAGACGCTCGCCGAAGCTTGCTGTTAAATCAAGCGCACGCGGAGAACTGTGACGCAGTAAATAAATTCCTTGTAGTGCATCATGAAGTTCAGAAAGCAGTACTTGCACATGAGCGACAACATTCTTTGGCGGACGTCCATTATGCAGAACCTTCAATGTTGTGGTATGACGCTTAACAAGTTTTTTGTAAATGGATTGAAATTCTCTATTGCCTCTTTCTGCTAACTGTGCGCATTCTAATAATTGATTTGTTACTCCTTGAAAAGCGGAGACAACTACAATCGCACGTTCTTTCTTAGCAGCTTCGAGAACAATAGAAGCAACATCACGAATACGTTCCGGGTTGGCAACGGATGATCCGCCAAATTTGATGACCTTTTTTGTAGACATAGGATTTCCCTGCTTTTAAGAATTCGTCGACAACATTCTATGCTGCAAAATATTTGCAAGTTGCAGCATATCTTCCATCACGCCGGCGGCTTTGATTTCCGGACCGGCACCCGGCCCGGAAATAACCAATGGCATTTCTTGGTAGCGGTGAGTAAAGATCTCGACAGAATTTGCCGGACCGCTCTTTGACCCGATATGACCGTCTTTTGCAACCGACGTCAATCCGACTCGTCCGCCCTTGGATGAAAGATGTGCAACATAGCGAAGGCTTCTTCCTTCACTTTGTGCCAGCCGTACTTGTGCAGCGTACATCTCATCAAGTGACGGCAGTGCAGTCATAAATTCTTCGACTGTTCGCGATACCCACGTTGGTGGATACATCGGTTCCGAAGTCAGGTTGTGCATTTCAAGCGGCCAACCGGCTGTGCGTGCAAGAATCAAAGCTTTCCGCACAATATCATATCCACTCAAGTCATCGCGTGGATCAGGTTCTGTATATCCCATGTTCTTCGCATTGGCTACAGCGACAGAATACGGAACGCCTAACTCTAGCGCAGTACACAAAAAACCTAATGTACCGCTGACAGACGCTTCAATACTCGTGATTTCATCTCCTGTATCAAGCAGATACCGTAGCGTGGAGATAATAGGAAGCCCTGCTCCCACCGTTGCTTCATAACGAATAAGCGGATGATCAAAATACATTTTCGCCTTTGACCATTCATCAGCAAGTAAAATTTTATTTGCGATGACAATGCCGCATCCCGCTTCAAGAGCATCTTTCACGATGGGTCTAGTTTCTAATGAATGTGTCGCATCTATCAGGATAGTCCCCGGCCGCAGTACATCATTTAACTTTGTGTGCGGGTGAAGATCAGCTACACCATTAAGTCTTCGATGCTCATCGGTATCACGTAGAATCTTCTGCAACATTTCTTCGGGAATGCCGTCGTTCTCCCACATCAAACCGGATGAATCAGAAATGCCCACAAGGACAAATTGAATTCCCGTTCGCTGGGCAACGATCTTGTGTGTGTCAAGAATTTGACGCACCAAAGTACGTCCCACCGGGCCTAAACCAAGCAAGATAAATGGTACATGAATATCCATTGTTCTTTTCTTTTATATTCCCGCAGCAACCATGTCGCCGATCTCTTCGGTCGTGTATCCCATTTTCCCTGCTGCGAGATTTTTAATTTTCTTCTGGACAAGGGTAATGACCGAATTCTCGACTGCTTTACCTGCTTTTTCTTCGCCGATTGTTTCTAAGAGCATACCGAGCGCGCAAATTCCTGCAAGCGGGTTAATTACATGTTTTCCGGTATACTTCGGCGCAGATCCGCCAATGGGTTCAAACATGGAGACACCTTCCGGATTAATATTGCCGCCTGCTGCAATACCCATACCGCCCTGCACCATCGCGCCAAGATCCGTAATGATATCGCCGAACATATTATCGGTCACGATCACATCGAACCACTCCGGATTCTTCACAAACCACATCGTTGTTGCATCAACGTGAGCATAGTCGGTTTTAATATCCGGATATTCCTTTTTCACTTCATCAAATGTCCGCTGCCAAAGATCCCATGCAAATGTCAGTACATTCGTCTTGCCGCAGAGCGTGAGTTTTCGCTTCTTACTGTTCCTTTTTTTGCAGTACTCAAACGCATAACGAATACAGCGCTCAACGCCTTTGCGGGTATTGTGAGATATCTGGATAGCAACTTCATTCTTCGTGCCTTTATTTTCAAAACTTCCCAGGCCTTTGTAGAGGCCTTCAGAGTTTTCGCGCACTACAACAAAATTAATATCTTCAGGTTTCTTATCTTTGAGCGGACAGAACGCTTCATTGTACAACTTGACCGGTCGCAAATTAATATATTGATCGAGTGCAAAACGTGTCTTCAGGAGAATTCCCTGCTCAAGAATTCCCGGTTTTACGTCCGGATGTCCGATTGCGCCCAAAAAGATCGCATCGAATTTTTTTAGACCTTCAAGTTCTTCGTCGGTAATCGTCTTGCCGGTTTTCATGTACCGCTCACCACCGTAATCAAACATAGTTGTATCATAGGAAAATCCAAATTTTTTCGAAGCAACTTTCAAGACTTTTAAACCCTCAGCGACTACTTCCGGACCTGTGCCGTCACCGCCGATGACTGCAATATTGTATTTCTTTGCCATTGTTTTTCTATCTCTCCTTGGTATTATTTCTTTTTTCTTTTACAAGTTATTCAATAATTTGCTTAATTCCTTTGATCTTTCCGTCGCTGTTACAACAGCGTTAATCAACATCGCCCTCAGTCCATGCGATTCAAGTTCATGGATGGCATTAATGGTCGTTCCACCTGGTGTCGTAACTTGATCACGTAAAATTGCTGGATGAAGTCTGGAAGTTTTTGCTAACTTCGCTGACCCAAGCACCGTTTGGATCGCCAGCTTTGTTGCAATATCACGCGAAAGCCCCATTTTGACTCCGCCATCAATCAGTGCTTCGATAACCATATAAATATATGCAGGGCCGCTACCGCTGAGTCCGGTGACTGCATCGAGTTGGTCTTCTGAAACAACAACGGCGTCACCAACTGCTTCGAAGATAGATTTTGCAATTTCTTGCTGCTCTGCGCTCACATGCTCGCCATACGCAAGTGCTGCCGCACCTTCATCGACCGTTGCAGCAATATTTGGCATGGCCCGTACAATGCCGAGTTTGGTGCCGAGCATCTGCTGGATAAATTCAATCCGAACACCGGCAACAATGGAGATCACAAGATGGTCGGGCCGAATAACTGGTTTAATAGTTTGTAGTACACTGGCAAGCGTCTGCGGTTTTACACAGAGGAGAAGTATCTCCGATATTTCCGCTGCTGCACTGAGATCTGCGGCGATGCGAATTTTCCATTCAGCCGCAATTGCCTGCAGTTTGGGCAGGTCAATGTCGCATGCTATGATCTTTTTCGGCGGTGTAAGTTTTGCGTTGATGATACCCTTCATCAACGCTGATCCCATGTTGCCGATTCCAAGAATCGCAATCGGTTTGTCGATATGGTGGTGATCTTCATGTTCGTGTGTCATATCTTTTCCTCTTGGCTGCATTGCTGTTCTCTTTTATCGTGAGTGCGCTGCTTCGTATTGTTCAACTTCTTTTGTAAATCTTCGTAAATACTCCAATTCATCGACTCCATTCAAAAGGCAAAATTTTGAAAACGGGTCAATCGGAAACTTTGCATGTGTACCGGATGGAAATGTAATCTCCTGCTTTTCTAGGTTAATTGTCACCTCAGCATTCGGCGATTTCTGAATTTCATCTTTCAATTGCTTATGTTCTGATGCCGTAAGAATCACCGGAAGCAATCCGTTCTTCATGGAATTACTGCGGAAGATATCTGCGATCGTTGTACTGATCACTGCACGGAAACCGAATGCAGTCAGCGCCCACGGTGCATGTTCACGCGAAGAACCGCATCCAAAATTGTCCCCTGCCAGTAATACCTGCGATCCGCGATGCTGCGGCTGGTTCAAAACAAAATCCGAATTGGGAGTTCCATCAGAGTTGTAACGCCAATCGCAGAAAAGCTGTTCTCCAAGCCCTTTCTTGTCGATGACTTTCAGAAACCGCGCAGGAATGATTTGATCCGTATCGACATTATCCACGAGCAGTGGAACGACACGCGATGTTAATGATGTAAAAGTTGCCATAGGTTTCTCGTTTTATGATAAATATGATGTTAGGGTTTCAATGCCTCGATTTCGAGCCGCATAATATGAACGTGTACTTTTCCAGCTTCGTCTATGACGTGCTGGTCAAGGTACGCGTCTGCTAACTCAGAGATAAACATATTTCTTTTTGTTTCAGGCACTCTTTGTGTGTAAGGGAGCCAAGTCGTCCGAATCCATAATTCAAAACCAGCGCGGCCGGGGTGCGCCATATCCTTTTCAATCAATTCTGCCCGAATTTCTTTCAACCCAGACTCGCGCAACCATTCTTGATACTCACTCGGTCCATAAAAAGCATATGGAAAATGATAGTCCTGAAAGTATTCACACCATTCCCGTGCGGCAATCTGTTTTTCTAACAAGGTTATGACTTCTGCCGCTCCGCCCTTTCCGCCCATTTGAAGAAGGATTTTCCCTCCTTGTTTCAAACTTGTAAAAATACCGCGTAAGACAGGCCTATGATCAAAAATCCAATGCAAAGTTGCATTTGAAAAGACAACATCGAATTCATTCTCAAACGGCAAGCTGTTTGCATCCTCTCGTTGAAATTGCAAATTTATAAAAGTATCTCGAGGATACATTCGTTGTGCAAGCACGATCATCTCTTCCGAACTGTCAATACCCATAACGGAACCATTGGGAATAAGTGAAGCAATTTCTGCCGTCACCTTACCGTCGCCGGATCCGATATCGAGCAATGTTTCATTGCCCTTCAAATTTAATTTGCGGATAAGCTCACGTGCCCATTGCTGTTGGACACTGGAACTTTTAGCGTAATCAACCGCATTCCACTGATACGTTTGCATTTTTCTTTATGAGAGTAATAATGTTCTAACATCCGTAATTTTACCTGTCACTGCAGCGGCTGCAGCAGTTAACGGTGAGGCAAGCAATGTGCGTCCTCCTTTGCCTTGTCGTCCTTCAAAGTTCCGATTGCTGGTGGAAACGGCATATTGACCGGCTTTAATTTCATCACCGTTCATTGCGATGCACATTGAACAGCCGGACTCGCGCCACTCTGCTCCGGCGTCTGTAAATACTTTGTGCAATCCTTCTGCTTCCGCCTGACGCTTAATCTCCTGCGAACCTGGAACAACCATGGCGCGCACATGTGGAGCAACTTTGCGTCCTCGGAATACACGTGCAGCTTCGCGCAGATCTGACATGCGGCCATTCGTACAGCTGCCTATGAAAACGACATCGATCTTTTTTCCCACAAGAATTTCATCCGGCTGAAGTCCCATATAGTGAATCGCTTTTTCCAATGTTTGCTTATCCGCCGCATTACTCACTCCGGATGGATTAGGAACGCGTCCGGTGACCGGCAATCCCATTCCCGGATTAGTGCCGAATGTCAGCATCGGTTCAAGTTTGGAAATATCCAGCGAAACAGTCGCATCGTATACAGCACCTGCATCCGTCGGCAACAAGCTCCAGCGCTTCAGCGCTTTTTCCCATGCTTCACCTTTGGGAGCGAATTCACGATTTGCGAGAAATTCAAATGTCTTATCGTCCGGTGCCATCATACCGGCACGCGCACCGCCTTCGATTGACATATTGCAGACAGTCATTCGTTCTTCCATAGAAAGAGAGCGGACCGTTGACCCGGTGTATTCAATGACGTGTCCTGTACCGCCGCCAACACCGATCTTTGCTAAAAGTGCAAGGATAATATCCTTCGCTGTCACACCGACACTGAGCTTCCCTTCAATGCAAACTTCCATTGTTTTCGGCAGACGTTGCAACAAACATTGAGTTGCAAGGACATGTTCGACTTCGCTTGTGCCGATACCAAACGCGAGAGCGCCAAAGGCTCCGTGTGTCGCAGTGTGGCTGTCACCGCAGACGATCGTCATTCCCGGCTGGGTAAAACCAAGTTCCGGTCCGATGATGTGTACAATCCCGCGCTGCGGATTATTTTTGCCGTAGAGACGAAAACCAAATTCCTGCGCATTAATTTCCATCTGACGCATTTGCTTTGCCGCAAGTTCATCTGAAATCGGAACTGATGGAGGAAGCGTCGGAATACTGTGATCCATGGTTCCCACCGTACGATCCGGACAGCGAACCTTGAGTCCACGTCGACGTAATCCATCGAATGCTTGCGGCGATGTTACTTCGTGGACAAGTTGTAAATCGATGTACAAGACAGCCGGCGAGTCCGGTTCCTGCACAACTACATGATTATCCCATACTTTTTGAAAGAGCGTACGTAGTTGAGCCATAGTATAATCCATTTAAATTGTTCGATTCGTTTTCTTTCATTATAATTCAAAAACCATAATATCGGTTATCCGATATTTTTAAATTCTATTCTCTTTGATAACGTTTTCTTTACTGGACAGCTCTGCACAATCTGCATAAGCTTCTCTTTCTCCAATCCGGTTAACTTTCCATCAACTTCTATCTTGTATTCGAATACTGCAGATTCAGGCTCGTTTCTATTAAGCGATACTTCTGTTTTTACCTTAGAAACATCCATGTTATGGTTTTCAGCAAACATCCTTATGTGCATATTCATGCAACCTGCTACTGCTGCCTCGAGAAGTTCATGCGGTCTAAAACCTGAATTACTCCCCATTTGTCAATCGTCGTATCTGAAAAGGCTGAATGTTCGCCATTAGAAAACTTCGTCTTATAATTTATTTCTTCATTTTCTGTTCGTATCATTTTATGATTCCCAACATTCTATAAGGTTTATTACATATTTCAAAAAGCATGTTACCATATATTTTTCCTGTTCAACTTTCCTTTACTTTTTGCTGTCAAAACTTTTATCTATTTTATATTGCCAAATGTATGCAGTCATTTTATTCCTTGATTTTCATATTTTTACCAACGGAAAAACTATTCCCCAATTTTCTGCCAATAGACCAATATTCTCGAATTGTCGCACAATACACTAAAGGATCTACTTTCGATATATCAATATCTTTAGGCTTCAATTCATCAATTTTGTCTGCATCAATATGTGTCTCAATGATTTCACCGAAAAAGACATTGTACTTTTTAAAAGGGAATTCATGAACAACTATGCACTCCATATTGAAAGGACATTCTTCAATAATCGGAGGAACTATTTTTTTACTTTTTAATGGTGTAAATCCTGTATCTCTAAATTTGTCTGTATTCCTTCCAGAAACAATGCCACAATAGTCTGTTTCAACGAATAATTTTGATGAAGGAATATTGACAGAAAATTGTTTGTACTTATTAATTAATTCAAATGAATGTCTATTTCTTTCTAATGATATGCCAATAATATGAGGAGATGAACTCATCATTCCAATCCAAGAAATGGTAATAATATTTGGTTTTTTAAAAGTGCCTGACACGACAAGTGCCGCTGGCACAGGAAAAATAATATCTTTTGGGCCAAGTTGTATTTTCATTACGATTTTCCAGAATCAAATTTCAAATTGCCAAAGCGTAATTAAGAATGCTTTCCACATGTATTTCGGTCGTGTTGAATAATCTGAAATCATTAAAATCCTCTTCTTTCAATAGAAAGGGCAATTCTGTTCCACCTAAGATCAAACCCTCAATATTGTTTTGCTTTCTCATTTGATGAACAATGTCAATAAATGCTCTCTTTGTCTCTTCAAGAAATATTCCCTTCACAAATTCATTCATGTATTTATCATGAATATAATTTTGCGATTCAGGAGGTGGTATTATAATCTCTATACCTTTTTTGGAAAATCCAGCTTGATAAAACCCACCTTGCATCGTTGATTTGGTACCAAACAAACCAAGCTTTTTACAACCAAGTTTTTTTGCATTTGCCAAAGCTGCTTCGACAATGCTGATCAATGGAAAAGTTGACTTTTTTCTTAGCTGTTCAAAAACAATGTGCGGTGTATTGGATGCTAACACTGCAAAATCAGCACCGCCGTTTTTCAGCTTCTGAATCTCATCACTTAAATAATCGACTAATGTGTCATACTCTTTTTTCGCGACCAGATCCAACATTCGCGTCATATTAATACTGTTAATCAATATTGACGGATAGTGATGAGTACTGTCTTTCTCTTGAAAGCCCGTAATGATTCTTTGATAATAATCTATTGTCGATGGAGGTGCTATACCTCCGATAATTCCAATGACTTTTCTTTGCATCTCTTTTCTCAGGCTGTCACACTGTCCTTTGGAAATATTTTTTTCTGTTGTTCTTCTTTTCGTTTCTTTGAAGCCAGAGCGCGATTCAATGCTTCAATGTATGCGCTCACGCTTCCGGTGATAATATCCGTGCTTGCTGCACGTCCGTTAAACAATAAACCATTGAAATCGACTCGGACAAAGACTTCACCAATAGCATCATGCCCGGAATGCACAGATTTAATGGAATACTCTGTCAGTTTACCAACAACACCTGTAATCCTCTCAACAGCTTTATAGGCAGCATCAACCGGGCCGTCGCCCGTTGCAGAATCTACTATCAACTGATCACCTTGTTTCAATTCAATCGTTGCCGTCGGGCGCAGATTGGTGCCGCTGGTGATTTGGAGATTAACCAGATGATACACTTCTTCTGTCGAACTGACGCCTGACTCTAGAATGGTTTCTAGATCTTCATCAAATATTTCCTTCTTCTGATCGGCGATCGAGCAAAAGAGTTGATACGCACGCTGAAGTTCTTCGTCTGTCAATTGATAACCGAGTTCAGCATACCGCTGTTTCAACGCATGGCGGCCTGAATGTTTTCCAAGTACCAGCATGCTATGCTTGATCCCAACAGACTGCGGCGTCATAATCTCGTACGTCAGAGGACTTTTCAACATCCCATCCTGATGAATACCAGCTTCATGCGCAAACGCATTCGCACCCACGATTGCTTTATTCCGCTGTACCATCATTCCGGTAAGACTGCTCAACAATTTACTCGATTTATAGATTTCTTCGGTATCGACATTCGTTTTCAGACTAAGCTTTTCGTGCCGTGTTTTTATCGCCATGACGATCTCTTCCAGCGATGCATTACCCGCACGTTCACCGATACCGTTGATGGTACATTCTATTTGACGTGCACCATTTTGAATTGCAGCAATGGAGTTGGCAACGGCCAGTCCGAGGTCATTGTGACAATGCGAACTCAAAACAGCTGACCCAATATTGGGAACGCGTTCGCGAATCATGTGGAACATGGCACCGTACTCATCAGGAATTGCATAACCCACCGTGTCCGGCAGATTGATGATCGTTGCACCTGCTTTGATGGTGGCTTCAACAATTTCACAAAGATAATTAATATCACTCCGGGAGGCGTCTTCGCATGAAAATTCAATATCATCACACAATGACTTCGCATATTGCACAGCCCAGATGGCATCCTTTAATACTTGCTCTCGAGATTTCTTCAGTTTGTATTTGAGATGTAGATCCGAAGTTGCGATAAATATATGTATGCGTGGTTTTGCTGCTTCACGAATTGCTTCCCACGCACGATCGATGTCCGGTTTCACTGCACGAGCAAGTGCGGCGACTGTGCAGGTCTTGATCTTTTCTGCAATCAATCTTACCGACTCGAAGTCGCCAACAGATGAAATAGGAAATCCTGCTTCAATCACATCCACGCAGAGCAGTTGGATCTGACGGGCCATGCGAATCTTCTCTTCAAAGTTCATGCTGCACCCGGGTGACTGTTCACCGTCGCGCAACGTCGTATCGAATATAAATACGCGGTCTTCCATGGTCAACTCTCCTATATCTTTTTATTTTCTATTTGTACTAGTTTACGAATCCAATCCATCAGTGCTGAAAATTGATCCGGTGCAAGTGATTGTGCTCCGTCGGAAAACGCTTCTTCCGGATTCGGATGCACTTCGATGATCAATCCATCAGCACCCGCAGCAACAGCAGCCTTTGCCATCGGCGTTACGAGACTTCGTACACCTGTCCCATGACTTGGATCAGCGATGACGGGCAAATGACTGAGTTCTTTCAACGCGGGCACGGCGGAAAGATCGAACGTGTTACGCGTATAATCTTCAAATGTCCGGATGCCGCGTTCACAGAGTATCACTTGCTCGTTGCCTTGAGACATAATATACTCAGCCGACATTAAGAGTTCTTTTAATGTGCTGGACTGTCCGCGTTTGAGCAAGACCGGTTTCTTTAGCTTGCCGACTTCTTTCAGCAAAACAAAATTCTGCATATTGCGTGCACCGAGTTGAAGAATGTCCGAATACTCCGCAACCAGCGCGACATCGGTAGGAGTAATGACTTCTGTAATAATCAGCAATCCAGTTTTTTCGCGCGCTTCAGCGAGAAGCTTCAATCCTTCCTCTTCTAATCCTTGAAAACTGTACGGTGATGTCCTCGGTTTAAATGCTCCGCCGCGCAGCACCTTGGCACCTGCTTTCTTGACCTGTTCTGCCGATTGTAAAATCTGTTCTCGACTTTCTACAGAGCATGGTCCCGCCATCACGACAAAGTGATCGCTTCCGATGACAACCGGCGGCATGGAGCTTCCACTCGGTGCAGGAATCGTTATATTCGTACGTGAACCATGCCACTCACGGCTGGCAAGTTTATATGGCTTCAGAATCGGAACGACATTTTCCACTCCATCAAGGGAATCGAGTGCCTGCAGGCGAAATTTACCGCGCTCATCGCCTACACATGCAATGACCGTGCGCAGTTCCCCATAGATTGGGTGAACTTTGAATCCAAGTTCTTTGACTTTGTCAAAAACATGTTCAATTTGCTGCTGGCTCGCACCAGCCTTCATCACAATAATCATCGAACAACTTCCTTTATGGATAACCTACTGCATTAGACTGCACCGGGTGTACGGTGCTTTAACAAATGATAACTGATCGAATCGACCAGTGCTTTCCAGCTTGCTTCCACCACGTCCGGAGACACGCCAACCGTATTCCATGACGATTCATCGTTCTCGGTTTCGATCAATACGCGCACCTTTGCTGCTGTGGCATTTTGCGTGTCAAGCACCCGCACCTTGTAATCGGTCAAATGGATCTGACTTAATTCAGGATAAAATTTTTCAAGAGCCTTACGCAATGCTTTATCGAGTGCGTTGATCGGGCCGTCTCCTTCGGCAGCGGTGATTTCTGTTTCGTTGCCTACGCGTATCTTAATCAACGCTTCGGAACGTGCGTCCTTTTCAAGACTATCTTTTTGGATACTGACCTTGAATCGCTCTAAATCGAAGAAATGTTTCATTTCTCCGGTATGACGCTTCACCATCAACTCAAACGATCCTTCGGCATCTTCATAGCTGTAGCCGTAGTGTTCCATCTCTTTGATTTCGTCAACAATTTTCTGCACGGCCGGAGATTTCTCATCAAGCTCCACACCTAATTCTTTTGCTTTAAAGATGATATTACTTCGTCCAGAAAGATCAGAAATCAATACTCGACGAACACTGCCAACTGCTTCCGGCATAACATGCTCATACGTAAGCGCAGTCTTCATCACCGCACTGACATGAACGCCGCCTTTATGAGCAAACGCACTTTCCCCGACAAACGGAAGATTCTTCTGGTGTTTCATATTTGCCAGTTCACTCACATAGCGCGAGACACCGGTGAGATGCAGCAATTGTTCATCTGAAACGCAGCGATATCCCATCTTCAATTGGAGGTCGGGTATAATAGAGCACAGATTGGCATTCCCGCAACGTTCGCCATAACCGTTGATCGTACCCTGTACTTGGATACATCCTTCGCGTACTGCCAGCAATGCACTTGCGACTGCCGTTTCGGAATCGTTGTGCGTGTGAATACCGAGAGGAGTCGAGACTCTTTTCTTGACTTCGCGCACTATTTCTGCTACTTCCCATGGCAATGTTCCGCCGTTGGTGTCGCAGAGAACAAGAATTTCTGCACCAGCTTTGCCTGCAGCTTGCAACGTCTGCACAGCGTAGGCTTCGTCATGTTTATACCCATCGAAGAAATGTTCTGCATCATAGATTACTTCTTTCCCATGCTTCTTGAGATAGGCAACGGAGTCGGCAATAATCGTCAAATTTTCTTCAGGAGTAATTTGCAGCGCTTGTTTCACATGCAGAAGCCACGATTTTCCGAAGATGGTTACAACCGGTGTCTGCGCATCCAACAACGCACGAATATTCGCATCCTTTTCAACAGGATTTTTCGCACGGCGTGTGGATCCGAACGCTGCAATCTTTGCATGCGTGAATTTGGTGTCACGGGCACGCTCGAAGAATTCCATATCCTTGGGATTCGAACCGGGCCATCCGCCCTCGATGTACGTTACACCAAACGAATCGAGCCGTTTGGCAATCTTTATTTTATCTTCGGCAGAAAAGGAAACATCTTCTCCTTGTGTGCCGTCGCGCAGCGTTGTGTCGTACAATGAAATTTGTTGCATAGACAGCCTTTGCATGATCTATGAATGAAAAATTTTAATTAATGTGCAGAGGCGTTTGAGAGAACGCCCCGACACTTTGCAATACATCAAACCGAATTAATTCTGTCCTCGGCCACTGACACCTTTAATCTTCTTGGAAATAGCTTTCGCTCTTTCTTTGGGGCGAAGCGCACGGACAGCGGCACCGGTTTTCCACATTTCAGAATCATGAATTTCTGCGAGTTTCTTCGCCAAATACTCTTGATAATCCTTGCCGCCACAATCTTGAATTACTTCGCGAGTTTCCTGGCCGCTCTTGACGGATTCGTACAGCTTTTCGAACACCGGTAGATTTGCCTGATGGAAAATCGGTCTCCACTTCAATGCACCGTGTTGTGCAGTGACGGAACAGTTTGAATACATCCAGTCCATACCGTTTTCATCAACAAGCCGGATAAGACTCTGTGTCAGCTCTTCAACCGTTTCGTTGAACGCCTCAGAAGGTGAATGGCCATTCTTGCGAAGGACGTCATACTGCGCCTGCATAAGGCCTGCAAGTGCGCCCATTAACACACCACGTTCGCCCGTGAGATCGCTATAGACTTCTTTCAAAAATGTTGTCAGGAACAAATACCCAGAGCCGATTGCGATGCCGACAGCCAAGCAGCGTTCTTCTGCTCGGCCGGTTGCATCCTGAAACACGCCATAGCTTGAATTGATACCGGCACCGGACAAAAAATTACGACGCACATTCAAACCGGAGCCTTTTGGAGCAACCAAGATCACATCGACATCTTTCGGCGGGATCACACCTGTCTCTTCTTTATAGGTAATAGAGAATCCATGCGAAAAGTATAACGCATCGCCGGGTTTGAGATTCTGTTTGACCGCAGGCCAAATAATTCGCTGAGCAGCATCAGATACAAGCATCTGGATAATTGTTCCGCGCCGAACAGCTTCTTCAATCGGAAAAAGAGTTTTGCCGGGAACCCAGCCGTCTTTCACTGCACGATCCCAGTCTTTTTTATATTCTTTTGACTGGCCGATGATCACATGAATGCCATTGTCTTTCATGTTGAGAGCTTGTGCAGGTCCTTGTACGCCATAGCCAATAACAGCTACAACTTCCTTCTTGAGAACTTTGCGCGCTTTTGCAAGTGTAAATTCTTTACGTGTGACAACTTTTTCTTTCTCACCGCCAAAATCGATGATTGCCATGTATTTTTCTCCTTATTGATTACTTGTTGTTTTATTATTCTACATTCGTTTTATGATGAATCTAACAACCGACAACACAGAGTTACTCAAATTACCTTCATGATTTTATTTTTAAGTTCCTTCATCATCTTTTTCTTCGTGTCTTCTCGCGGACACGCTCTTATGGTAAATTTGAAAATCCCATCAATTGAAGATCCATCGCACGGGCAACTTTCCGTCCTTCTGCGATCGCCCATACGACTAATGATTGACCACGTCTCATATCTCCCGCAGCGTATACTCCGGGAATTGAAGTCAAATAATTCTCGTCCGTAGAGACATTCCCACGAGAATCGAGAGCAACACCCAACTCGTCGAGCAGTCCACTCTTCGTCGGACCGATGAATCCCATGGCAATCAATACCAAATCGGTGTCGATGGAAAATTCTGATCCTGGAACCGGTTTGAAATCCGGTGCTGGACTGACACGTACGGCATGCAATTTCTTTACATTGCCTTCTGCGTTGCCTTCAAAACGAGTTGTCGCGATAGACCAGTCTCGTATTCCGCCTTCTTCGTGAGCACTCTCTGTGCGCAACTGCAGCGGCCACAACGGCCATGGTGTGCTTGGAGATCTGTCAATCGGAGGCTTAGCCATGATCTCAAACAGCTGGACTGATGCCGCCTTCTGCCGATGGCAGGTGCCAAGACAGTCGGCACCTGTATCGCCGCCGCCAAGAATAATCACTCGCTTGCCTGCTGCGAGAATTGATTTTGCCGGATCAACAACGGTCCCGCCAACGCGCTTATTTTGCTGTGTCAGAAAATCCATCGCAAAGTTAATTCCTTTCAACTCACGGCCAGGAACTTTCAGATCACGGGGAGATTCAGATCCGCCAGTAAGAAGTAAAGCGCTGTACGACCTCTGCAATTCATCGGAAGCAATATTCACTCCAACATGGGCTTTCGTTGCAAACACAATTCCTTCTGCCTGCATTATTTCGATGCGCCGATCAACCTGAAATTTTTCCAATTTGAAATCGGGAATTCCATAACGTAACAATCCGCCGATGCGGTCGTTCTTCTCGTACACCGTCACATGATGTCCAGCACGATTTAATTGCTGTGCCGCTGCAAGTCCGGCCGGTCCCGATCCGATCACTGCAATCGTTTTTCCTGTTCGTACTGCTGGACGTTCAGGCTTGATCCATCCTTCGCGGAACGCAACATCGATGATCGAACGCTCGATCGCTTTGATCGCGACGGCCGGTTCATTGATAGCCAACACGCATGCCGTTTCGCACGGCGCGGGACAAATACGTCCGGTGAATTCCGGAAAATTATTGGTCGAATGCAAAATACGGATCGCTTCTTTCCATCGATTCCGGTACACAAGATCATTCCAATGCGGAATGACATTGTTCAACGGACATCCTATATGACAGAAAGGAATTCCGCAATCCATGCAGCGCGCGCCCTGTGTCTGAACCTTTTGATCTGCAAACTCTTGATAGACATCCTGCCAATCATTAATACGCTCGGCTATCGGCCGGCGTACCGGTGTTTCGCGCTTGAATTCCAAAAATCCAGTCGGCTTACCCACGGGCCACCTCCTCGACAACTACTGTCGATGTCGTTTTCTTCACAGGCGCATTTGCTGCTACGCCTAATACTCTCTTATAGTCATGCGGAAATACTTTGACAAATTTCTTTACCAGCTGCTGCCATCGGTCAAGAATAAATCGCGCACGGGGACTTGCAGTGTATTCGAAATGTTTTTCCACTAGTTTTCGCACTGTTTCTTCATCTTTCGCATCAAGCGGATCGACATCAACCATGGACCGGTTGCAGAGTGTTGCAGAAAACGCACCGGTTTCATCCAGCACGTATGCAAAACCACCGGACATACCTGCCGCAAAGTTTTTCCCCGTTGGTCCTAGTACCAGCACAGTTCCATTTGTCATATATTCACAGCCATGAGCGCCGACTGCTTCGACAACTGCGGTCGCACCTGAATTGCGGATTGCAAAACGTTCACCTGCTTTTCCATTGAAGTATGCTTCGCCGCTCGTTGCTCCATACAAGATGACATTGCCGACCACTGTATTTTCCTCAGGCGCACACTTCGATCTTCGTGAAGGATAAATAATAAGTCTGCCGCCTGACAAACCTTTTCCTGTGTAGTCGTTGGCATCTCCTTCAAGCATGAGTGTAATACCCCGCGCCAGAAATGCACCGAAGCTTTGACCTGCGGAACCGGAAAAATGGATCTTAATTGTATTCTTCGGTAATCCAGCGGAACCGTATTTTCTGGCAACTTCTCCGCTGAGCATCGCACCGACAGTCCGATGAACGTTCCGAATCGGGAGATCAAATTCGACCGGTGCTGCCTTTTCAAGTGCATCCTTTGCATTTTCGATCAACTGATAATCGAGCACATCTTTCAATCCATGCTCCTGCAAAATTTGGCTGCGGCGGCCAAAACGCGACGGCGCCGGAGGATTATGCAAGAGGAACGAAAGATCGATATGTTTTGCCTTCCAGTGTTCGACCCCCTTACGTGCTTCCAGCATATCGACGCGCCCAATCATTTCGTCAACTGTTCTGAATCCAAGCTGTGCCATGATCTCGCGCAATTCTTCAGCAACGAAGAAAAAGAAATTGATGACATGTTCCGGTGTTCCTTCGAACTTCGCACGCAGATCTGGATCTTGTGTCGCAATACCGACAGGGCATGTATTGAGATGACATTTTCGCATCATAATGCATCCCATCGAAATTAATGGCATGGTCGAAAAACCATACTCTTCCGCACCCAGTAATGCCGCAATAGCCACATCGCGGCCTGTTTGCAGTTTTCCATCTGTTTGCAACCGGACACGGCTGCGCAGGTCGTTCAACACCAGCACTTGTTGTGCTTCTGCAAGTCCGATCTCCCATGGGATACCGGCATGCTTAATGGATGACAATGGCGATGCTCCTGTTCCGCCTGAATCACCACTGATGAGTATCGAATCTGCATGCGCTTTCGCTACACCTGCAGCAACGGTGCCAACACCATTTTCCGCAACGAGTTTCACCGAAATGCGAGCGCGCGGATTGACATTTTTCATATCGAAAATCAATTGCGCCAGATCTTCGATGGAATAAATATCGTGATGCGGCGGCGGCGAAATAAGTTGGACACCCTGAATAGAATGCCGCGTTCTCGCAATGATGGCATCTACTTTATGACCGGGGAGTTGCCCGCCCTCGCCGGGTTTTGCACCTTGTGCAATCTTAATCTGAATTTCATCTGCATTGACCAAATAATTTGCCGAGACGCCAAAACGAGCTGAGGCAATTTGTTTGATGGCGCTCCGGCGAAGATTTCCGTCGGCATCTGGCTTGAATCGTTCTTCTTCCTCGCCGCCTTCACCGGTATTCGACCTGCCGCCCATGCGGTTCATCGCAACAGCGAGTGTTTCATGCGCTTCTTTACTAATGGAACCGTACGACATTGCTCCTGTGACAAATCGTTTAACGATTTCTTTTACCGGTTCCACTTCTTCTATCGGAACAGTACGCGTTCCTTTTTTGAATTCCATCAGTCCACGTAAGTTATACAATCCGCCGTTTTGATTGTTCAGATGCTGCGCATATTCCTTATAACTCTTCTCATCCGACAACCGCACTGCTTGCTGAAGTTTCGTGATGGTTGTGGGATTCACCGTATGCCGTTCACCGTTGATGCGGAAATAATAATTCCCGCCGAGATCAAGCTCTGTATCGACGCTGGTGAGTTTCCGGAACGCAAAGTCATGCTTCATCTTTGCTTCCATCGCTATCTCATTCAGTCCGATACCGCCGATGCGCGATGCGATACCTGTAAAATATTTCGCGATAAGTTCTTTTCCTAATCCGAGCGCTTCAAACACCTGCGCGCCCTGATAACTTTGCAATGTGGAAATACCCATTTTGGACATTGTTTTGAGTATTCCCTTATTTACTGCTTTCTTATAATTGTAAACCGCTTTTTCGAATGTGATCCCCTCCGGCAAATATTCGCGATTTGCAAGTTCTTCCAATGTTTCGATAGCGAGATACGGATTGACCGCACTTGCACCGAAGCCGATGAGCAAGCAGTAATGCATCACTTCGCGCGGTTCGCCGGATTCCACAATCAGCGCCACCTGTGTACGGGTCTTTTCCCGAACGAGATGATTGTGCACTGCAGTCAGCGCCAGCAAACTCGGGATCGATGCGTACTCTTCATCGACACCACGGTCGGAAAGAATGATAATCGTGTACCCAGATTTTATTGCCAACGACGCACGGCGACAGAGGCCATCTAATGCCCGTTCAAGTTCTTTTTCGCCGCCATCAACTCGGAAAAGCATCGGCAGCATCGTGGCAAGAAAATCGCCTTGCGAGACTCGCCGCATTTTTTCCAGATCGCGGTTTGTCAAAATCGGTTCAGGCAATTTCAGCGTATGGCAATGCTTCGGTGTCTCGTCCAGCAGGTTGCCTTCCGTGCCGATGTAACTCGTGAGCGACATCACCAATTCTTCACGGATCGAATCGATCGGCGGATTGGTAACCTGTGCAAAATTTTGTTTAAAGTAATTAAACAAAGGCTGCGGTTTATCCGAAAGACATGCCAGCGGTGTATCCGCACCCATCGAACCAACAGGTTCCTGTGCATCAGTTGCCATCGGAACTACGATCATCCGGATATCTTCGTCTGTGTATCCGAACGCGCGCTGGCGTTTGAGCAAATCCTCCGGACTAAAACCGATTTCCCGCGGTGGCTCAGGAAGCTGATCTAGTCGAATTTGATTATCTTGAATCCATTGAGCATAGGGCTGCCGGTTCGCAAGCCGTGTTTTAATTTCCTCATCCGGAATGATTCGCTTTTCCGTAAGATCCGCAAGCAGCATATTGCCCGGTTCAAGACAACCTTTGTGCTTCACGTTCTCCGGTTCAACATCCAGCACACCCGTTTCAGATGCCATGATCAGAAAGTTATCATGCGTCACCAAATAGCGCGCAGGACGGAGTCCATTGCGATCAAGCGTAGCACCAATCACACGGCCGTCGGTAAATGCAACTGCGGCTGGACCGTCCCACGGTTCCATCAACGATGCGTGGAATTCATAGTATGCCCGTTTCTCAGGAGACATATCGGTATCCGCTCCCCATGCTTCAGGAATAAGAATCGTCATCGCATGCGGCAGACTGCGTCCGCTCATAGTAATAAGTTCGACTGCATTATCCAACGCCGCAGAGTCGCTCACGCCCGGCTGGATGATCGGAAACAATTTGTTGATGTTGCTGCCAAACACATTCGACGTAAGAACTGATTGACGTGCATGCATCCAGTTGACGTTGCCGCGCAGTGTATTGATCTCTCCGTTATGACAAATATACCGGAACGGATGCGCAAGCTGCCAGCTTGGAAATGTGTTCGTAGAAAATCGCTGATGCACAAGACACAGCGCACTCATCGTTTCGGGATCCGACAGCTCTTTATAAAAGCGTGCAATCTGCGGCGCAATCAGTAATCCTTTATAAATAATTGTCCGTGCAGACAGCGACGGAACATAAAAGAAATTTTTATTCAGAATAGTCGACGCAGCAATTTCCGATTCGGCTCGTTTCCGAACGATATACAGTTTACGCTCAAGCTCGTCGGTTGTCATCCCCGGAGCGCACCGAATGAAAACCTGTTCAATGTACGGCTGCGAGACACGTGCAACGCGGCCGATAGCATCGGCATCCAGCGGTGTATCGCGCCATCCGAGCATGCTTAACCCTTCTTCTTGCACAATTCTCTCGATAATAGCTTCGCACTCGAACCGCGGCTGCGGTTCGACCGGCAAAAATAACATCCCGACACCATATTCGCCTTCGGGCGGCAGTGTAAAACCAAGTTTTCCGCACTCTCTGGCAAAAAAAGTATGCGGTATTTGGATGGTAATACCGGCACCGTCTCCCGTTTTCGGATCGGAGCCGCTCGCGCCGCGATGGGCGAGGTTTACTAATATCTGAATTCCCTTCATGATCGTGTCATGCGAACGCTCGCCGTTCACATTGACGATAAAACCGATTCCACACGCATCATGCTCGTTGCGCGGATCATACAACGGGAAATCTTTAAATACATCTGAAGTCATTTCTCTTGCCTTTGTCCTGTCTTTCTCACCTTATCTATTTATGCTTCGCCTTGAAATTCTCGCTTGATTGCAACGCGGCCCGTGCGTGCCAGTTCTTTAATCCCGAACGGTTTCAACATATTAATAATTGCATCTACCTTGAGTTGCGTACCGGTCGCTTCTATTGTCAGTGTTTTTGGACTGACATCCACCACCTTCGTACGGAAAATTTCCGAGATCTGCATGATCTCCATCCGCGTTGTTGGTGTGGATTGTACTTTCACCAAAGCCAGTTCTCTATCGACAAACGCGTCATCTGTCAAATCCACAACTTTAATCGTATCGATCAGCTTGTGAAGTTGCTTCATAATTTGCTCGATGATCTGATCATCACCACGTGTTACAATGGTCATACGCGAGACAGCTTCATCTTCTGTCGGACCGACAGTGAGACTATCGATGTTGTACCCTTTGGCGGCAAAAAGTCCGGCAATTCTATTTAATGTACCGAAATGGTTTTCTACCGTCATCGAAATTGTGTGCTGTTTTATCTGTTCCTTTGTCGCTGATGATGCCATGGTATCTTCTCCTGTTTTCAGTAACATTATCCTTTTGCATGAATCATCGTTTTGTGTGTCGCGTGTGTTTGTACCAGCGGCTCCGGACTATCCATGATTTCGTTCACCGTTTGTCCGGCAGGAATCATCGGATACACGTTTTCTTCCGGTGCAACGACAAACTCTACCAGAATTGGGCCTTCATTATATTTCAACGCTGTTTTGATAGTGCTTTCAACTTCTGCTGGTGCTGTCACTCGCATTCCACGAATACCGTATGATTCAGCCAGCTTCACGAAATCCGGACTGGTAATGCGTGTATGCGAATACCGCTTCTTCCAGAATAATTCCTGCCATTGACGTACCATTCCGAGAAATCCATTATTGAAAATGAAAATTTTTAATGGAAGCTTATTTTGCGCAACGGTTGCCATTTCCTGAATATTCATTTGAAAACCGCCGTCGCCGCTGATGCAGATAACCGGCAAATCGTTCCTTCCAAATGCTGCGCCCATGGCAGCGGGAAGCGAGAAACCCATTGTTCCTAACCCGCCCGACGTTATACACGTGCGCGGGTGTTTCCATTTGAAGAACTGCGCCGTCCACATTTGCGATTGACCAACATCGAAAACAACGATGGCGTCACCGTCTGTAATCTCACCAAGCTTATGGATCACATGCTGAGCACGAAGTGATTCGTCATGCTTATACCGCAGCGGATGTTCGGCTTTCCATCCATCAATAGTCTTCAACCACTCTTTCGTTTCCAGCGGTTTCACAAGTTCATTCAAATGTTTGAGAACGCGCTTCACATCTCCGACGATTGGAACATCCACCGGCACATTTTTACTAATGGCTGACGGATCAATATCGATATGAATTTTTTTTGCGTTCTTCGCAAATGCTTCTACTTTTCCGGTGACACGATCATCAAATCGCGCACCGATAGCAACAAGCACATCGCATTGATCGACAGCCATATTGGAGTACCACGTTCCGTGCATGCCAAGCATGCCGAGCGCCAGCTTACTCTGCTCAGGGTACACACCCAATCCGTGTAATGTCGTGGTGATCGGAGCACGTAGCTTATCTGCAAGCGCACGAACTTCAGTAGACGCATTGGAACTTATAACACCGCCGCCGACATATAATAGTGGCCGCTTCGCTTCATTGAGAAGTTCCGCCGCTTTCTTGATTTGTTTGATGTTTCCCTCCACAGTCGGATTATAGCTGCGGAGCGCAATAGTCTTGGGATATTCAAACACAGCTTTCGCCGCAAGCACATCTTTCGGCAAATCGACAAGCACGGGACCGGGTCTGCCGGTGGTGGCAATGTAAAATGCCGCCTTAATAGTATTCGCCAACTCGTTAACATCTTTGACGAGATAATTATGTTTTGTGATCGGGCGCGTGATGCCGACGATGTCCACTTCCTGAAATGCATCGTTCCCGATAAGCTTCGTGATAACCTGACCGGTAAACACAACAAGCGGTATCGAATCCATATACGCATCGGCAATGCCGGTGACAGCATTCGTTGCACCGGGACCGGATGTCACCAGTACAACCCCGGGTTTGCCAGTCGCCTTTGAATATCCTTCCGCCGCATGTGTTGCTCCTTGTTCGTGCCGCGTGAGAATGTGTTTGATGTGTGTAAGATCGTGCAGCACATCATAGATACCGATGACAACGCCACCCGGATACCCAAAGAGAATATCGACACCTTCCTCAACAAGGCACCGTACAAAAATTTCTGCTCCTGTCATCATTTTCCCTTGATGATTGTCTTGTGCTTTTGTCGGAGTCATAACAGTATTCCTGAATTAGTTCTTGGATGCAAAAAAAATTCTCTTTCTTAACTTCTCAGCGTTGCACCGGTATTGGCGCTTGTTACAAAATGCGCATACCGCCGGAGCCATTTGCTTGTTGTACGGGGTTTGAATTCCGGCAACGCTGCAATACGTGAACGGATTTCTTCATCGCTTAGACGAACATTTAATGTACGGGCGTCAAGATCGATGTCGATGATATCGCCTGCGCGCAATGCCGCAATGGGACCGCCGCCCGCTGCTTCAGGTGAAACGTGTCCGATGCATGCGCCGCGTGTTCCACCGGAAAAACGTCCATCGGTAATGAGCGCAACTTTTTCTCCCAATCCCATGCCCATAATTGCCGAGGTGGGCGAGAGCATTTCCTGCATACCGGGTCCGCCGCGAGGTCCTTCGTAGCGAATCACGACCACATCGCCCGCTTGCACTTGTCCCGCAAGAATTCCCGCTTGCGCTTCTTCTTGACTTTCAAAAATACACGCAGGTCCGCTGTGCTTGCGCATAGAAGCAGGAACTCCGGCAGCTTTAATAACGCTGCCTTCCGGTGCGAGATTCCCGAAGAGGATCGCCAATCCGCCTTTTGCCGAATGCGGATTTTCCACGGGACGAATAACTTCTGCGTTCTTCACTTTTGATTTCGCAACAATACTGCGCAATGTTTTTCCGCTCACCGTCGGCCGATCAAGATGCAGCAGATCGTCCCTTTTTCTTGTTATTTCATTGAGGATTGCGGGAACACCGCCTGCCTTGTGCAAATCTTCAATATGCCACGGACCCGATGGACTGATTTTTGATAAATGCGGAATTTTATCCGCCACCTCATTGATGCGTGAAAGTGGATAGTCTATACCGGCTTCGTTGCAAAATGCAAGCGTATGCAGCACAGTGTTCGTACTTCCGCCCATCGCCATATCTAACGCGAAGGCATCATCAATAGCATCTTGAGTAACGATATCGCGGGGCCGGATATTTTTTTCAATCAGCTTCATAATTATTTTTCCGGCTTCCTTCGTCAGATCATTCCGCTGTTTGCTTTTCGCAAGAGCGGTTCCGTTGAAAGGCAGCCCCAGTCCGATCACTTCCAGAAGACAGTTCATGGAATTGGCAGTAAAGAGTCCAGAACATGAACCGCAGGACGGGCAGGCGAATTTCTCAAGAATCTTTAACCGCTTCGCGTCCATGGTGCCGGCTTTATACGCACCGACTCCTTCGAACACGGAAATAAGATCGATGGTTTTGCCATCGGGAGTTCTTCCTGCTTTCATCGCGCCGCCGGTAACAAAAAAAGTGGGGATATTGGTACGGAGCGCGCCCATCACCATGCCGGGAACAATTTTATCGCAGTTCGGGATGCACACCATACCATCGAAAGCATGACCTTCGATCATTGTTTCGATGCAATCGGCAATGAGTTCGCGTGAAGGTAAACTGTATTTCATTCCGGCATGCCCCATGGCAATGCCGTCATCGACCGCGATAGTGTTAAACTCGAACGGCACACCGCCGGCTGCTCGGATGGCTTTCTTCACTAACTTTCCGAATGCCTGCAGGTGTACATGGCCGGGTACGATATCCACATAAGAATTAGCAACAGCAATGAACGGCTTGCCGAAGTCCGCTTCTTTTACGCCTGTAGCACGGAGTAAGGCACGGTGGGGTGCTCGTTCAAACCCTTTTTTGATGATGTCGGATCGCATAGTTCATTCCTTTCAGACAGAATACAATACATTTTTTCCTCTGCCAGAGGAGAACGCTGCAAGACCTGATTTATTGTGGAACCGATTTCGGTGTGCTTCGTCAACCTCTGGCTTTACTCAGCCTACAATAATAAGGCTAAGTACAAGCAGGAGGCTAAGAATAAGAGTCAGCGGTAAAATACCAAGTGTGGACAGAAGAACCGTTGGCCGGATGTTTCTTCCGATGGTGTTGAATGATGTAAATGAGGTTCTATGGTTGTTCTGTTTCACTGTATTTCAGTAAATAAATTCTCCTATACCATACGAAAATCTTTTGAGTTTGTCAAGAGTTAAGCAGAAAAATTTTAATCTAAACATGAAATTTAGGAGTATTTATATGGGGAAATGATGTTTTTTGCAGTCGGTAGCACTGCTATTGTTGTTATTAAAACAACTGTCATTTGTTTTGACTTTAGTATCGGGACGTAAGTCCTGACAGAAAGAGCTAGTAAGGACTTTTCCCATCTTCCACAGAAGAAAAAATGTCCGTAATCGCTTGGAGTCAGGGTATCTATACTTTTATGTATTTACTCTCAACACCAACTATATATTTATTTTCAGGTAAGCCCAATCTTATAGCAATATTTTGTCTTCTAACCTTTCGTCGGAAGTTCCCCAATAATGCAATAGTGCTTCGGTAGAGCACCTCTCATTTTTAACCACTTTAACCACCAGAATTATATACTTAACTTATTTGAATTTCAAATATAAAAGAAGTAACCATTGCAAAAACACAAGGTTATTTAGGAAGATTTAAAATATGTCGGATAGCGCGGTCAATCATACTGATTGATTGGGCTGTTTTCGCCTGGCAATCAGCATTTTTCTTCAACGTTTGTCAAACCATGGTTTTTTTCGGGTATTGGTAGTTTCTATTTTCTTTTGTGAAACCTGATGGAACCCCTTTACGATAACCCCTATAAAATTGTACAACATTTTCGAACCAGTTACAAGCTGAAAAAATACTTACATAGAACCTATCTCAAAAATACGTTGTCACTCCCGAATGTTTCAATCGGGAGTTCAGAATTCTGGATGCCTGCCTATCCGCCAACCAGCCCGCTACGTGTTCTGGCGGGAAAGACGGCGGATGCACAAAACGCAAAATCCATGGGCATGACAAGAGTATTTTGGTGAACCACCATTTTTGAGATAGGTTCATCATATGTTTTCTATTTTTGCAACAAGATTGTCCAACATCGGAACCGTGGAACCAACGTTCTTCGTGTAATTGTTAGATAATACAACTTGTTTTGCAAAGGAAGACTTGTTCGTTTCTAAAAACTTTCATATTTTAAGATAAGAAGCAGTCAGTAATCAGTTGTCTGTAAAAAAGAATATACATATCGCAAATCAACCAATCATTAGTTACTCATAACGAATTATAAACATGAAACTGACAGTGTGTATTAATCACGTACCCGACACCGCGGCAAAGATCAATATTGCTGCCGATGGGAAGAACATCGACAAAACGGGCATTACGTTCATTCTCAATCCCTACGATGAGATTGCCATCGAAGAGTGTCTCCATCTCAAAGAAAAGAACGGCGGCGAAGTTATCGCTGTCTCGCTTGGCGGCGATGCACATAAGGAAACGCTGCGCAAAGCGCTGGCAATGGGAGTCGATAAGGCTGTACTTTTAAAAGACGATTCTCCCCGCGATTCTTTCTCCGTTGCACGTGCTCTCGCCGATTATTTGAAAGAAATCTCGCCTGATGTCATTTTCTTCGGCAAACAATCTGTCGATTCGGATGACGCTGCAGTTGGAACGATGGTTGCCGAGATGCTGGGATTGCCCTCTGTCTCCGTTGCTGTCAAGTTGGAAATCACGAACGGCACTGCCATTGCTGAACGTGAGATCGAAGGCGGCAAAGAAAAAGTTCAGGCCACACTTCCAGCTGTGTTCACAGCACAAAAAGGATTGAATGAACCGCGCTATCCTTCGCTCAAAGGAATCATGGCAGCCAAGAGCAAGCCGATTGAAGAGAAAGTGCCGGCAGTCGCACAACCGAAGGTTGAGGTTGTTGCATTGCGTAAGCCTCCTTCAAAGAGCGCCGGCAAGATTGTCGGAACTGATTCGAGCGCAGTGACAGAATTGGTACGTTTGCTCCACGAAGAAGCGAAAGTGATTTAACAGACAAAGTTTTTTTTATTGCGAGATAAGATTTATATGAAAATCATAGCAATTGCAGAACAACGAGATAATAAATTTAAAAAGTCCGCATTTGAAGTTGTACGTACGGCACGAACTATTGCGGATCAAACAGGTGGCGAGGTCATTGCGCTTGTGATTGGCGGTCAGTTGCAGACAATTGCCGGTGAACTAGGCGGATATGGAGCACAGAGAGTTCTTGCGGTCCAACAACCGAAGCTGGAAAAATATTCTTCCACAGCTTATTCAAAAGTCATTGCAGAAGTAGTAAAGAAGGAACAGGTATCGGTAGTTCTCCTTCCCGCAACAGCGATGGGCAAAGATTGTGCACCACGTGTTGCCGTAAAACTTGACGCCGGCATTGGGTCAGAATGTATAGCACTGAAAGTTGAAGGCGAAAACATTATTGCATCGAGGCCGGTTTATGGCGGCAAAGCATTGACAGACATTAAAATCAATTCTGCTGTGAAAGTTTTTACTCTTCGCCCAAATGTTTTTCCGTCTGGAATGAGCAGCGGTAATGCAGCAAGCGTTGAAGTTGTGGATATTCCTTTGACAGAATCTGATTTTACATCACTCGCAGTCGAGACTACACAGGCATCCGGTAAATTAGATGTTGCCGAAGCCGATATCATTGTCTCCGGCGGACGCGGCTTGAAAGCTGCAGAGAATTTCAAAATGATCGAAGATCTGGCAGGTGCCATCGGCGGAGCTGTCGGTGCTTCGCGCGCAGTGGTCGATGCCGGATGGCGTCCGCACAGCGAACAGGTTGGACAAACGGGAAAAACCGTTTCACCATCGTTGTATGTTGCTGTTGCTATTTCGGGAGCAATTCAACATCTTGCAGGTATGTCCTCCTCAAAGTATATTGTTGCTATCAATAAAGACAAGGACGCACCTATTTTCCAGACAGCTGACTACGGCATTGTTGCAGATGCATTTGAAATTGTTCCTGCACTTATACAGGAAATAAAAAAACTTCTCGGAAAATAAAATGTCCGCAGAGGACCGAATTCAAGTAGACATATTGGGATTGTCCAGCAGTCAATCCAGTGGCGGGGCATACGCGTTGATACTGAAAGAAGTCAACGGAGCGCGCCGTCTGCCGATCATCATCGGTGCATTCGAAGCACAGTCCATTGCACTGGAGATGGAAGGCATTAAACCTCCGCGTCCGCTGACACACGATCTGATGAAGAGTCTCATTGATTTACTGGGCGGTGAGTTGGTCGATGTCTATATTAGCGAGCTGCGTGAAGGCACATTCTTCGCTCGTCTGAATCTTGACACACAGGAAATCGATTCGCGTCCGAGCGATGCAATTGCATTAGCTGTTCGTTACGGCGCGCCTATTTATGTCGCTGAGAAAGTGATGGCAGAAGCCTCCTTCCTTTCTGAAGGTGAAGAAGGAGAAAAGGGAATTCCCCCAACGGCGAAACCCGAACAACCAGAGACATCGAAGCCTCCGCTTTCCAAGCTCGAACAGTTAGAGCAACAGCTTGTCGAGGCCATTGCAAAAGAGAACTATGAAAAAGCTGCACAGATCCGCGATGAAATTAAGCAGTTGCAAGTGCGTAATTCATAAAAGCATTATATTCAATCTCACATACCTTCAAGAGCCATTCATTTTCATTCATCTATAATGGAGGATCATTCTTTGAAACAGACCTCAACTTCTCTCCTGTTGATTCTTGCATTCGCATTTCTCGTTCCGGTAACAAGCATGGTTGCAGCAGTAACCACAGACGATTCCACTTATGTCAGTCAACTCATCACACAAGGAAATGATTTTGCAGAAAAAGTATTCGACAACCAAAAAGCGCTCGAGAAATACAACGAGGCGCTTGCTCTTTCCTCCAACGATTATGAAATCCTTTGGCGATTGAGTCGCACGTACGTCGATATCGGCGAACATCTTCCCAAGAATACTGATGTGGAGAAACAAAAACAGTTGGAATGGTATGAAAAGTCGTTGGACTTCGCCAAGAAAGCTATCGCTACCAATCCGAAAGGAGCAATGGGGTACACACGGGAAGCGATTGCAAACGGACGCATTGCTCTTTTTCGCGGCATTTGGGAATCTCTCGACCTCGTGAAGCAAACAAAAGCCGATTGCGAGAAAGCAATTGCCTTGGATTCGACAGGACCAGGAGCTTATTATGTGCTCGGACGCACGAATGCGAAAGTGTGCGAGAAACCAAAATTCATCCGCTGGCCACTCGGGATCGGCTGGGCGAATATGGATGACGCTGTGAAGAATTACGAAAAAGCAATTGAGCTGCGGCCGAATTTTATAATGTACCGTCTTGATTGCGCTCGTGCTTACATTGAGATGAATGAATATAAAAAAGCACGCAGACACTTGACGAAAATTGCTTCTCTCCCGAAAGAAGATGAGGATGATGATATTTTTAGGAAAGAAGCGGGGGAATTATTAGAAAAAATAAAAGATGAGTAGTTTATTTGGACTGTCGCCGTAGTTGAAAACGCATTGATAAAAACTATATTTTTTTAAATCTCGGTGTTAGTTTTTGTATCGGGATTTTATTTTAGATTTAATATCTCTAACCTCTTTTTTGTTGATATTATTTCACACCCCGGATCGGAATATCCCTTAGAAGAATCATCGAGCACCAGCACCCAGTCATTACCATTCCTTACATTTCCGGGAGGTTGGAAGTACATTGTTCCGGAGTTATTCATCGTTCCGATCTCCTGCACTGCACCATTACGGGGATTGTACCATGTGGCACGGACTTCACTTCCGGAAATTTTCCCCATTGCTATCGTGAATGATCGTCCTGTGTATGTATAAGCAAAGAGATAACTTTTACCCCTTGTTGTCGCAATAAACTCATAACGCTTTCCCTGATCAACAACGAGTGTAGAATCATATATGCGTTCAAAGTATGGTCGAGATAAAACCAGATTTGAAAGATAACGCATTTGAAACGATCCGGAATCATCTATTGCTTCGTACCAATAATTATGTGCCCCATAAGCGCGATTCTTATCTCGCGGCTTGTACATTTGCATAACGGCATTATCACCATAGGTATGTCCGCACGCGCCGGCAAAGACCGACCAGTATGCATATCGACGACAGTCATGTGCATTCCAATACGGTTGAGTTGTATCGTGCAATCCCTGCGGAATATTTTCATATGATGGTTCGCCATCGAGGGTTGGTTTAGGTGGGTTCTTCGCATAGTCCTCTAATACATACCGCCAATTGTCCTCACCTTTCCAGCTTTCTGCACCATCGCCTTTGAGTTGATCATACCGGCGATGTCCCGATTGAAACATATTAAAATCGAGCCACAGCTCGTTGTGAAACCATGTGGATGATTGTGTCCGTCCAAATGGATGATACGTGATAAGATGATTCGGATCATTTGCTTTAAGTGCCATTCCAATTGCTTTCCATATTTCCGGACGAACATCACCGCGAAGATCTCCTCCATTAATCCAAAAAATATTTGGTTTGGAACCGAAACGTTTTGCCAACCACCTTGCATACATAGTTACATTCTCCACAGTCGTTTCCGGCTGTTTGGCAACTTTGCCCCACAGGGGAACAAGCGCAATGCGGATACCGTTCTTCGCCGCCTCATCAATAATATATTCTACATGATCCCAAAAATCGTATTGCCGTGTATCGGTGAAATTTTTCCCATCTGTAATACACAGGCAAGATAAATTATTTTTTACGAACGCCGAATCACCGTAGATATTCACAAGCGGCATTGCAGGAACCACCATACACTGAATCACATTAAATCCCTTTGCTCTCCTGTTTTCCAAATAGCGTGTTGCCTCTTCACGTGTCAGTTTTTCAAACAACAGCCAGCCCGTATCACCCAACCAGAAGAACGGCTCACCATCTTCATATTGCAGGAATCGCCCATTTTCCGAAACAGTGATATTCCTGTTTATACGCTGCATCATATTATTCTTTTGAGCGTCCAATTGTGCCATCATGAGGGTAGGAAGAAAAACCTCCAGAACGAGCAATAATGCTGTCGAGACAGGATGCGTAGATATCATCATGAGAATTACCTTTTCCAATTGTTGCGATAAAGAAGAAATGTAAGAGGAAAGAAGAAGGATATCAATCGGTCGTCATGCTTACTTTTCCCCCTTCCTAGAGAAAGAATCAATATATTCATCACAAGTGTAGATAGAATAATATAAACTCATACAAAATAATTAGATATGAACTTCGTCAAGCTGATCTGCTATTGTCTTTTCCTTCTCTTGCTCTGCTATTTCACATATTTTCTGTCGACCGATTACCAAAAAAATGAAACACGCAATCACGTTTCGTTTATCATTTGGATTATTGACACTGTTGACCTCTTCATTCATGAAACTGGACACTTGATCTTTGGTCTCTTTGGAAGATTCATTGGATTTCTCGGCGGTTCCTTATTCCAGATCATTATCCCGGTTATTACAGTTCTTGTCTTTGCCCCGATCAACATTGAGATCAATTCCCTTTTCTCTGTATTGGACGGGCCAAAGCATCGTGAATGTTTCCATTTACATCGGTGACGCGCCCTATAAACGATTACACTTGATTTCTAGCGCCGCAATCCACGATTGGCGATGGCTCCTGAGTCATACGGGAACAATGGAATATGCTGAAGACATCGCCATGATCGTCAATGTCACCGGTCTCTTAACTTGCTGCATTGGAATTGGTATTGGATTTTATTTCGCTACCCTCGACTTTCGTCGATTGCTCTCGCCAGAGAAATATCCGCATACGTAATAACTTTATCCTCCCTTGGTAGTGTTCATATTCTGCTTTTTTTATCCTTCTGTTCATCCAAAAATACAAACCCGACACCCATTTTTTATCTAATGTATATGCTCATCATCTTCGTCCTAAAAATAAAGTAATCAATAGGTAGAAATACCTTGATTATTTAATAAATATCGTTATATTACTATATATAGTAAGGTGCTTTAACTTAAAAACCTTACTACATTATTACTAACATACTCAGTGAGAACATTTTATGAAAAAAATTGAAGCAATTGTACGTCCTCATGCTGTGGATGACATTCGCGAGGCACTCCAAGAAGCAGGGTTTCGAGGAATGACAATGATTGAAGTCAAAGGCTTCGGGAGACAGAAAGGACATACCGAAGTCTATCGCGGAGCAGAATATCAGGTAGACTTTTTACCGAAAGTTAAATTAGAAATCGTAGTTCCAGATGACCGAGTAGAAGAGGCGGTTTCCATCGTTATCCGCATCGCAAAAACAGGCAAAGTTGGAGACGGTAAAATCTTCGTCTTACCGGCAGAAGACGCAATACGTGTTCGAACAGAAGAGACAGGAGAAGAAGCGTTATGAGAATAGATTCTGGTGATACGACATGGATGTTGGTGTCCACAGCGCTTGTTATGCTGATGACACCGGGATTAGCATTATTTTACGGCGGCATGGTGCGCCAAAAGAATGTGCTGGGTACTATTATGCAAAGCTTTGTGGCATTAGGGTTGGTTACAGTGCAATGGGTGTTAGTCGGTTATTCACTTTCTTTCGGTCCGGATATTAAAGGAATCATCGGCAGCTTGCAATGGGCTGGTTTACAGAGCGTAGGGCTCGAACCCAATCCAGATTATGCAGCAACCATACCGCATCAAGCATTTATGATGTTTCAAATGATGTTCGCGATCATCACGCCCGCTTTGATCTCAGGTGCGTTTGCGGAACGCTTTAAATTCAGCACCTATTTGGTCTTCGTTCTTCTCTGGTCAACTCTTGTGTATGCGCCGCTCGCACATTGGGTATGGGGTGTTGGCGGATGGCTTCGGTCGTTGGGTGCATTGGATTTTGCAGGCGGACTTGTAGTACATATTAGTTCCGGTGTGTCAGCTCTTGCTGCGGCAATTATCATAGGTAAACGGAAAGGACATGGGCACGAACATATGCCGCCTCATAATTTAACCATGACATTACTTGGTGCTACATTGTTATGGTTCGGTTGGTTTGGATTTAATGGAGGAAGTGCTCTTGCCTCAGGTGCGCTTGCAACATCTGCATTCTTAATGACTCATATTGCAGCGGCAACAGCGACACTTTCGTGGCTCATTGTGGAATGGAAGCACCGCGGCAAACCAACGCTTCTCGGCGCAGCGTCAGGTGCGGTTGCAGGTCTTGTGGCAATTACGCCGGCATCCGGTTTCGTCGGTCCGCTTGCCGCACTTGCAATTGGTTTTGGCGCCGGTGCGATTTGCTACTTTGGCGTGAACATTAAGAATTTCTTCGGTTATGATGATTCACTCGATGCGGTCGGCATCCATGGCGTCGGCGGCACGTTTGGGGCGCTTGCCACAGGTCTCTTTGCATCGAAGGCAATCAATGCTGCAGGAGCCAATGGAGCATTCTTCGGCAATCCGTCTCTCATTCTTGTCCAGCTCTTGGGCGTTGCAGTAGCAATTGTATATGCATTCTGTGTTACATGGATTATTCTCAAAGTACTTGATTGGGCGATGGGATTACGAGTTCAACAGGAGGAAGAAGTGCAAGGACTGGATCTCAGCCAACACGGTGAAAGCGGTTATATCTTCTAATTAGAACTGCATAAGGGGCGCTTGGAAGTTGTGTGTGTAAAGCGCTCCATTTTTATTCAATTATTTTCCGCATAAGCAACAATCCTCTTTCCTCCTTGTTTACATTTCTTGCATCTCCATCAAACTTTCTTTACGTATACGCATATTTGTTCCAATGACATAAAAAGCATACAATCAGCATAATAACCTTGATTAATTAGTAATAATTACTAAATTACTATAGTTAATAACATGTTGTACCTCTAATACCTTACTCATAACATTTCAAGAAAAACAACGAAAGTCCTTTATGAAAAAAATTGAAGCCATTGTTCGTCCACATGCTATAGATGATATTCGCGAGGCGCTACAAGAGGCGGGATTCCGCGGAATGACAATGCAAGAAGTCAAAGGCTTTGGCAGGCAGAAAGGACATACCGAAGTTTATCGCGGAGCCGAATATCAGGTAGATTTTCTACCGAAGGTCAAATTAGAAGTCGTTGTGCCAGATGGACGTGTAGAGGAAGCAGTCTCGATCATCATCCGCTGTGCAAAAACAGGTAAGGTCGGCGACGGGAAGATCTTCATCTTGCCGGTAGAAGAAGCGATACGTGTTCGAACAGAAGAGACTGGAGATGAGGCATTATGAAAATAGATACGAATGACTTGACGTGGATAATGGTGTCTACAGCGCTTGTTATGCTGATGACACCGGGATTAGCATTATTTTATGGCGGCATGGTGCGGCGTAAAAACGTTCTCGGGACAATCATGCAAAGTTTCATCGCACTCGGCGTCATTACACTGCAATGGGTATTGTGGGGATACAGTCTGTCCTTTGGACCAGATTGCGGTCATGTTATCGGAAATTTGTCATGGGCCGGTCTTGCCGGTGTCGGACTTACTCCAAACCCTGATTATGCGGCGACAATTCCACACCAGGCATTTATGATATTTCAAATGATGTTTGCAATAATAACTCCCGCGCTCATCACCGGTGCTTTTGCTGAACGGTTCAAATTCAAAACTTATATAGTATTCCTTCTCTTGTGGTCCACACTTGTTTACGCACCGATTACGCACTGGGTTTGGGGTGTGGGCGGATGGCTTCGGTCATTAGGAACATTGGATTTTGCTGGTGGGTTTGTAGTGCATATTAGCTCAGGTTTATCTGCACTTGCCGCAGCAATCGTCGTAGGCAACCGCAAAAGTCATGGTCATGAACATATGCCACCACATAATTTAACAATGACATTAACCGGCGCTGCATTGTTATGGTTTGGTTGGTTCGGCTTCAATGCAGGCAGTGCTTTGACCTCGGGTACATTAGCCCTTACAGCTTTTATCAACACGCAATGTTCTGCTGCAGCGGCAACATTATCATGGGTATTTATGGAATGGTATAAGCGTTCTAAACCGACTGTTCTCGGAGCAGCTTCAGGTGCAATCGCTGGACTTGCTGGTATCACTCCTGCAGCAGGATTCGTGACACCTTTAGCGGCAATATTCATTGGACTATGTCTTGGTGTTTTATGCTATTGGGGAGTATCGTTGAAAAATCACTTCGGTTTTGACGACTCTCTTGATGTCGTCGGTGTTCATGGTGTTGGCAGTTCATTTGGGGCAATTGCAATCGGTTTGTTTGCAACCACAACTGTGAATGCTGCGGGGGGAAATGGACTTTTTTACGGCAGCTATTCTCTACTTGGTATTCAATTGTTCAGCGTTGCAGTGACTATCGTTTTCTCGTTCGTAATGACATGGTTAATATTAAAAGTTCTTCAGAAGACAATGGGTCTTCGCATCGAAGCTCAGGAAGAAGAGGAAGGATTGGATCTCAGTCAGCATGGTGAAAACGGCTATATCTTCTAATCTCCGAGCATAACAGTAAGTATGAATATATAATAAATCTGCCGTATGATATACATTGAGTTTTTTTGTATCTTCCGGCAGACTTTATTTAAAAGTGTTCACTGTCTATCATTCTTACAGTAAGGGTTTCCAGACAGGATATTGCTTCTTCCTTTCACTTTTACATTTTTCCTTAAATCAATCGATTTGGCTCTCTCCTGAACTTTTCTTATCTTATAGAAGAATGATCATGCTTTCGAGCCACATAAAACTTACACCACCGTAGCTTCTCCTCTATTCTTCGGGGCATCATACATGCCTCGCTTTTCTTGTACTCAAAAAGAATCAAACCTTTTTAATCAGATTAATTATTCATGAAACATAACGAACTTACACGACGCCGAACATTTGGCATTATCAGTCACCCTGATGCAGGGAAAACAACGCTTACAGAAAAACTGCTGCTCTTTGGCGGCGCTATACACACGGCAGGTGCAGTGAAGAGCAACAAGATCACAAAGACTGCCACCTCCGATTTCATGGAAATTGAAAAGCAACGCGGCATCTCTGTGGCAACCTCGGTGATGGGCTTCGAGTACAAGGGATATAAGGTCAACATCTTGGACACACCGGGTCATAAGGATTTTGCCGAAGATACCTACAGAACTCTTACAGCCGTAGATAGCGTTATCCTCGTGATCGATTGTGTAAAGGGCGTAGAAGAGCAAACGCGAAAGCTCATGAACGTCTGCCGGATGAGAAGTATACCGGTGATCGTGTTCATCAATAAAATGGATAGAGAAGGACGCGATCCGTTTGAACTTTTAGACGAGTTGGAACGAGAACTTGGTATTCATACGCGGCCGCTCACATGGCCCATAGGCATCGGTGTACGATTTCAGGGTGTGTACAATTTATTTGAAAAACAATTGGAGCTCTTTTCCCCCAATAAAACGCGCATCTCGGATGATATCGTTGCCATTGACGACATTGCAAGTCCGCTACTTGATGAACATATCGGTGTTGATTCCGCCGCTAAACTTCGTGAGGATATTGGAATCGTTGAGGGAGTTTATGAGAAGTTTAATGAAGAACATTACCGTGAGGCATATTTTGCTCCGGTTTTTTTCGGCAGCGCTATCAATAATTTCGGTGTGAAAGAACTTTTGGATACTTTTGTGAAGATTGCTCCTTATCCACAACCAAGGGAAACAAGTGTCAGAAAGGTTGATCCGACAGAAAGTTCATTCAGCGGGTTCATTTTTAAAATTCATGCGAACCTCGATCCTAACCATCGGGACCGTATTGCATTTTGCCGTGTGTGTTCCGGTAAATTCGAACGGAATAAATATTATTATCATACACGTTTAGAAAAAGAACTTCGCTTTGCCACTCCAACAAGCTTCATGGCAAATGAAAAAAGTATTATCGATGAGGCATGGCCTGGTGATGTGGTTGGATTGTATGACACAGGATATTTTAAGATCGGCGATACGCTCACAGAAGGTGAACAATTTGTTTTTAAAGGGATACCGAGATTTTCACCGGAAATCTTCCGGCAGCTTATCAACAGAAATCCTTTCAAGGCCAAGCAATTAGATAAGGGAATTCGTCAGCTTTCCGATGAAGGTGTCGCTCAACTCTTCCTTCGCCAGCAAGGCAATGTGAAGATCGTCGGCACTGTCGGTGAGATGCAATTTGAAGTTATTAAATTTAGATTGCTGCACGAATACGGCGCGGAATGCGATTTACAGTCGCTCAATATCTATAAGGCGTTTTGGATCACGTCGGTAAACAAAGAACAATTTGAACGCTTTCTCTCATTTCAAAATCCCCATATTGCGTATGACAAAGATGATCATCCGGTCTTTCTTGCCGAAGGAACATGGTCATTCCATACAGCACAGGAGATGTTTCCTGAGATCGAATTCCATCTGACATCGGAGTTCAAGCACGATACAGATATTGTTCAAAGCATTGGACAATGGGGAACATCTTAAATCCCATCTCATCCGTACTCATTCTGAATGATCGCATAATCCAAGATTAGTCTATAAATTATTCAAGTAGTTCTGAATGTATTATAAACGCGAGTGATTCGCCTGCTTTTATTTTTTCATTTCGTATGATGTTGGCGCTTTTTCTTCCAGTATAGCGCGTTCAATGATTGTGCGTACTCGTTGGATTTCCTTCGATACGTTGTTTCCTTGCAATACCGGTCCATGACCACACACTAACACATCTGCCTCAAGTGCTGCAATACGATCCAATGTCGAAAGCCATTGCTGCCAATCCCTGACACTACCTCCCTCAAGGTTCGGCAAATATCCGCTGACTACACTATCACCACAAAAGAGGACTCGGTCGGCAGGTACAAACACACAGAGATTCGTCGGAGTATGCCCTGGAGTAAGTAAAACTTCAGCGTTGAGATTTCCCAGATTGAACTTTATTTCTGATGTTATTTTATGAATCGGATTGACAATTCTTGTATCGGTAAAAACAATCGCTGCTTCTTGTCGCTCGCGCCGAACAGCATTTGGAGTACACGCTATATACTCATCAATATCGTTTTTCAGTTCAGAGTCTTGTCGTTGAATCCCAGCATGACCATACACTTCAATACCATAATCAGCAAAATGACTATTGCCGCTTATATGATCAAGATGTCGTTCTGTATTGATCAAAAGCAACTGATTGGATGGTCGAACCACTTGGGCATAGCCCCTAATCGTTGCCGCAGCAAGTGTGTTTGGACCACTATCTACTATAAGCGTTTTTTCATCGCCGACAATAAATCCAGCATTAACACTCCACGGAGGAGTATATGCAAACCCCATCAAAGCAAAACAATGTTGTGCTATTTGCATTGATATTCTTGACTTTTTGTATACTAATTATCCTTAAAGTTTTTGGGAGGTACTTTTTTATATCCTGCAGGAACTTCAAACTCACTCGCGGCGGCTACTTTATTCTCAATCTTTGTAACGGTCGTTGTGATACCTGCGACGGTTGTTTGAACAGGAAATCCCTCTACCTTCATCATTGCTGCAACCATTTCTCCCGCCTTCGGCATCTGTGCTGCCATCCGTTGGCCAAATTCTTTAAAGTCTTTTTGCATGCTGCTAAAATCGGGCACACCGGCCGTTGTCCACACGCTTCCAATTTCGGTAGTGTCCTCTTTCATTGCATACTTGATACATATATACCCACTGATGTTTTTTTTCTCGGCAGTTTTTATCACGTCGATTTTAGCATTTTGTCCTCCCATAGCCGCTTTCCCCATCATTTGTTCCATCATTTTTCTTTGTTCGGGAGGTAGGTTTTTTAATTTTTCATTCATCTCTGCCAGTTTTTTGTTCGCTTTTTTTGTGTGCGCTTCCATTTCTGCGAAGGTCATCTCGGAATATTCTTTCTTTTGCGTGTCAATAAAGTACACCATTTCCTTATCAAGACGGAAAATCGATGCATTATTTTCCGACGATTGCTTGAACATGTGTGTTCGATAAGATGATGTAGAATGAATTTCCTTTCCATTTGCAATCTGTACTATTGTCGTGCTTTCCCAGTATAATCCCTGACCAACGACAATACCAATAGCTGCGACAGTCAGTACAATCAGTATTGTTCCCTTTAAAATAATATTTTTCATGGTTGCTCCTTATGGTTAATGAATGAGTTTATTCAATGTAAAAAAATCGTTCATTACTCTCAATAAACAATTTTACTCGATCTCCTGCACTTTTCATCTTTGCACCCATTGAGTACCGCATACCGACTTCATCGGGCAGCCCAGGCATGATGCGTTTACATCTTTTGGGGCTTGGAAAGGAACGTTCACATCGAGTATTTCTTGGAAGAGCCGTGCAAGGAATTCTTCGATCTTGTGAAGTTCATTCATCTGCTGCATCGTATCTTCGTACAGCGGAACTTCGCTTTCCATCGTTATTGTCTTCTCACCAAGATACAGATATGCTGGAATGATTTGTTCCACCGGTAACCGCGATGCATCCCTGTAGAGTAACAGATACAGAGGCAATTGCAGGGAATGCACTGCATCGCTCCATGTTGCACGATCATCGAAATTTAATTTATCAAATCGAATGGGTTTCTTTTTCGGATTGGCGCCGGTTTTATAATCCAGAATGGCATGCGCATTGCCCCGTTCTTCAATGCGGTCTATACGTCCTTCACACTTGATATCGGCAACGAGCGCTGTTAATTTCTTCTCGAGCGCACGAATCATAACCGGCCCTTGTTCAATCACCTGTGCTTGATACTCTGTCAGGTACTCCTTCAATCGACGCTGAATCTGTTGTTTCAAAAGAAACACCGCACCGCCCGGTTCTTTTCCAAATGTTTCTACAAAGAGTTCCTCTGTGAGACCTTCCATACGTGCACCATCAAGGTCAGAAGACCTCAACGGAACATCTATCAATCGTTCAAAATACTTTTTCAGCACTGCGTGCACGAACTTGCCGACATCCTGCGCTTCGAGATCATCCGACACCTCTTCTTTTTCTTCAAGCTTCAAAAGATAGCGATAATAGAATTTGATCGGACAGCGCAGATACGTATCAAGAGCGCTCGCACTGAATGAGAATCCGCGCAATACCGACATAACCTGCTCGGACTTTTCCATAGGAGCCACCAATTCATTCGCCAGCTTCAATGTATAATGAACTGTCTCGATCTGCTCTTCGGAGGAACAAGATCGTTTCTTTTTCTCCTCTTCCCACAACAGCTTTTCGACAAACCTGCTTTTCATCGCATCTCCTGTATCGGTATAGAAAAGATGCACACGCTTGGCACTGCGCACCAGCAAGTTGAAATAATATTCCATCAGCGCATCCCGATCGCGGCGCGTTTCCAATCCAAGACGCTCCCGCAACTGCTGGGGTAACAGCATATCGCTCGTTGGGCTGCCGGGAAGAATTTCATCATTCACATTGAGGATGTAGACATTATCGAACTGTAAGCCGCGGGTTTCCAGCATTCCAAGCACCTGCAAACCGCGTAGCGGTGTTCCGGCAAACGGCACTTCCTGCATCCCAACATACTGCCGAAGAAATGTGAGATACCCCTGCACATCCCGGAACGACACATTTCCGATCAAAGAATGTTCTACACGCTGGAAGATCTCAATTATCGTTTCTGCGTAACGCCGGAACAATGGATGTAACCGCGCAGTGCTTTCTTCATACATATAGGAAAGCAGTGCAATAGACTTTTGTGCAAACCCGGTGAGTGAACCAAGCTGATCAAATGCTCGTATGGTCTGATTGTGGATCGTGCATACATGCTGTTTGAGTTGTTCTGGTGTTATTTCCAGCTCTTGTTTATTCAACACAAAGGCCACGCTGGAAAATACATCCTCTGCCTGTTCGACATCGTTCAATGTCATGAGTTTCTTCGATGCATCGCCTGTCAATTTTGTTTCAATCGCGTGAAACAGAATACGGGTTACGTCGGTGCGCTGGTTCCAGCGGATGTTCTTTGTGTACGGATGAAGAATGAACTTGATATACGATGATGCCGAAAACGCATCGTTCTGTTTTGTAGCAAGAAGTTCAAGCAGATTGTTGAAAAACCCGAAGATCGGTGTCCGGATAATAGGATATCCGAGCGCAATGTTATATTCTTCATCGCCAAGCAAAGAAAGTGATTGGTGATACACCGGAAAGAGAGAATCGTGTGCAGGGAGAACGATGACTGAATGTTCATCCAGAGGCGTTCCTTCCTTCATCTGCCGCTCAATACATGCCGAAAGTGCAAACACCTGGCCATGTGTATCGGATGCTTTGGTATAACGAATCTCTGGCACTGGTGCATTCTCATCTATCTTATCGGACTGATACACCATCCAGACATTCTGACGTTTCTCGATCTCTTGAAAGATGATTTGTTCGGAATGCGTCTGCTTGAAGAGTCCGGCAATGATGATCTTTGAATACATATCCAGATCAATTTCCTGAATGCGGCCTGCAACATCCGCGTACCGCATGGCGCGCGTTGCATACCCCGATTCCTCAACGAGCGCATAGAACTGTTTGTAGTATGCTTGCAGAGAGAAGAGCCGATTGTGTGTCAGCATACTTAATTCTTCTTCAATACGCCGATCCGGCAGATGAGCGAGACAAAGTTCTTCCAGTTCGCTGAGTAATTTAATTCCGAGCGGAAGGAATTCATCTAATGCAGTAAAGTGCTCACCGCCCAATCGTTCACTCAATCCTGTGTGAACGCGATACAACAAAGCAATCGCTTCCATCGGCTCCAGATCTTTACGTGGCTCCGCAAGAAGCTGTTGGTAGAGGAAAAGAACAAAATCATCGATAGAAAATATTTTGGGCGGGATAAAGCTGCCGCCAACATGCACTGCAAGTTCCTTGCGAATAAAATGCGCAGGACGTTTTCCGGGAAACACAAGTGCGATACGAGAATAATCTCTGATATCATTCGGTAACCGATCAACAACTGTCTTGACAAGAGAATCATGCGGGCCTATGACAATACGTTCGTTCATACTATCACTCTAAGATTCTTTCTGTCAACGAACGCAAGGATGCCCTGTATGCTTCGTTCAGGATAATAGCTCTTGAGGATGTTCATATACCTCTGTACCTGCTCGGTATATCCTTCTTTGTCATCTCCGGTCTTGAAATCTATCACCGTAACGGTGTTTGCATCCACAACAATACGATCCATCCGGAACAGTCCAGCATCAGCGCTGACAAATTCCTGCTCGTTAAGAATTGTTCTTCCTGCCTGCGAAGTAAACCATGGCAGTATCTCAGGCGAAGAAAAAAATCCTGCCAACGTATTCTGCAAACGATGAATATCCACCTCTGCCGGTGTATTCAGCGCATGTTGTTCAATAAGTACGTGGAGTAAATCTTCGATATGCTCGTCAACAAATTCTATCTGCGATAAGATCGCATGAATACGATCGCCGCGCTGTCGTTCATACATAGCCAACTTTTCTGCACTCGTTGTATCCATCGAGATGGAGCGCGTGGCAAACCGCTTTTCTGCTTGCGGCGTGAGGATCGAATCTTTCTTTTCAACATTGGGCTTTGTCGTCTGTTCATAGCCCATCTGCGGCAAGAACTTAGAAGGCTCGTCGTACTTTTCACTCTTCACACTGAGAACGTACATCTCCTCCCGCGCACGCGTAAACGCAACATAGAGCTTATTCAGGTCGTCCACATCGTGCGTCAACCGATGCTCGTCATACAACTGCCGGAATTCCTCTAGCGACTCTGCTTCTGTCTTCGTTATGTGAAGCAATCGTATTCCGTCCGCTTCTTCCTTGAGGATGCGTGATGATGGATTCTTCTTCGTGTCATACAAGAGAACAAGCACCACACGATTACCAAGACCTTTTGCTTTGTGAATCGTCATTACTTCCACAGCGGCGGCTCCGCGCGGAAGGATGATATTCCATGAACTGTCATCGCTGTCCTCTTCGGCAAACGTGAGGAAGTCTTTCAGGTTGTTTTGTCCGAGATCTTCAAAGTTCTTGATTACTTCTAACAACTTTGCCAGTGTTCCTTCTTCTTCACTCATCAACGAGAAGAGCTGGAACCGCTTGAAGATTTCCGTCGCCAGATCATACAAAGGCAAATATCCGACAACAGTGAAAAGTTGTTCAAAATATTGCTGCCAGAGCGATGGGTATCTTTCGCGAAACACGATGTACAACGGCACTGACCGACTGTTTCGCCGCGCTTCCAGAACGAATGCATGAAGATCTTTTTCGACTGGTGGATCTGACCGTGCGCCTAATATTCGGACAAATGTTTTACTGAGAATAAACGACGCGAATGCAAGATCGTCGATAGGCGAATCGAGGAAACGCATAAGCGCAAGGAGATCGCCGGTAATTCTTCTGCTGCGGATATCGAGACTGCTGTGCGAGACGAATGGAATCTGCGCACTGTTGAGCCAGCCGCTCACTTCCACCACGTCTCTGTTTTTCGGTGTGAGAATGGTGATGTCGCCAAATTCATATCCGCGCGCACAGCAATCGGCGATAATGTCCAGAAGCCCGGTTCGCTCCGGCAGAAGCTCACCGTTCGGTTCAAACGAAACAACTTCCACGTACCCTTTGCCGCGGCTGTTTTCCTGTACTTCCTGTCTGAACGTGGAAAGCCCGCTCGCATTCGGTGCATCATTATTGTAGTGTGCAGGAACGATCTCATGAAACACTGTTTTACTGAACTCAACGATCCGTTCGCGGCTTCGATAGTTGACGGCGAGATTCTTTACCTGCGGTGGTGCGGAAGGAAACACCGTCGTCTCCATAACCTGCTTCATAATGTGCCAATCGGCGTGGCGGAAGGCGTAGATGGACTGCTTCGTGTCGCCCACGACAAAGAGACTGCCGCGTTTCGAGAGCGTTTCTTCCAGCAGCGGCTTCAGTGCATCCCACTGAACATGCGATGTATCTTGAAACTCGTCGATGAGGTAATGCACAATCGCTTCGCCTAAATAGAAGTACACTTGCGGCACAATCTCCTGCGAGATATACGACACAAGCGCACGGTTCACATCCGCAAGATAGATCTGGTTGCTGCGGCGCATGCTTCGCTCTATATTCTCGCGTAACAACCGGTGCGCCTCAACGGAGGGACGATAATACTGCTCGGCAGACGAACGGATGTACTCAATCTTCAACGCGCGAAACTGTTCTAAGTGCGGTTTGAACTGCGTGTTCCAATGCTCGACTTTTTCCTTCTCTGCTTTTGTCTTTCCTGCCTTGAGCGGCTTCTCGATGCTTTTAAGCGAAATCAGTTTATCGATGTCGCACGCATCTGCGGCGGTTACAACATTCTCAAACAACGACGATGTCTCCAACCCGGATTGGCGGACAAGTATGAGCAATTGCTGAAAAGCCGCAAGCAATTCCTTCTGCATATCCCGCGCACGGGCGCCATCATCTTCCGGTAAAAGAACGTCCTTCGATTGCGCACTCAATGTTCCGTACAGCTCACGCACTTCCTGCGATAGCTTTCGGAACGGATTCCAGACATAGCGCGCCAGCGATTGCGAATCCACAAGCCGTGCGGTGAGTTCTTCCAGCAGACGTTTCTTTGCCGGCTCCGTGGAAAGTTCACGCACAAATTGTTCGAACGCAGCATCGAGCAAGGGGCGGCTATCTAGAAGAATTTCAATGGTGGGGGAGTATCCAAACTCCAGCGCCGATGCACGAAACACACGCACCATAAAACTATCAATGGTCTGCACTTGAAATGCGGAGTAATCCTGCAAAATAGCATCGATCAATTCTCCGCATCTCGCACGGAGCAGTTCTTCATTCATTGAAACGATATCGAGTAACCAACCGAGAACTTCGCGGTCGCCATGATATGCTTTTTTCAAGTATTCCAGAACACGTTGGCGCATCTCGGCAGCGGCGTTTTTGGTAAATGTCATTGCCAGAACATTATTCAGCCGATTGTTTGGCACGTGCTGAGAGAGTAAAAGCTGCAGCAGCTTCAACGTGAGCGTATGCGTCTTCCCCGTTCCAGCTGAAGCAGAAACGACTGTAAAATTGGGTAAATGAAGTTCGGTATCGCTAAGGAGAACAGGGATCACAATTTAGTCAGCTATCATATTTTTCATTAAAAATGTAGCCAATAAGTCGCTGGATTGCAACGGTGATGCAAGGGGAAAACGAGTTCTACTTGTTGTCTTCGGAAGGGAATTCACAACGACAGAAGTAACAAAGAAAAACATTCGGCTGTGCAGGTCTTTGTTGCCTACATAGTCACTTAAATTTCTTTCCAGAAATATTTTCTTTTGCTTAATGCTTTTCGCGCTTCTTTACGTCAACTGACTGCGGATCGAAGATCCCGCTGCCATACATCATCAGTCCGGCAATCATACCTCCTAAAAAACCAAGAACCATAATTAAAACAAGCCTTCAGAATTCCCCAAACCACTTTTTCATTTTCTTTCTCCTTGTGTTGTCTTTGCAGTATAAACAACCACTCTGAATCGATTTGCCGAACTAATATGCGGACTTTTCTGTTTTTTCCAATTCCTCAAAATATTTTCGTATCAATTCCTGATAATCTTTGGAATACCCTTGCTCCAGGGCTTTCAGCAGTTCTTCCCGTAATTGATTTTTCCCTTCCAACGAATTCCAATCCAGATCTTTGGGACTGCGGCGCATCATTTGTGTACCGGTTTCTGCTTTGCGTTTCTTTTCATAATCACGTTCACGCGTAGATTTGGAAGCATCCAGAAGTCGGGAAAGAATGCGTTCCTGTTTCTTGATCGTTTCGGGATTCACATTATTCTGTTCGAGATTCTTGACAACTTCTTTCATCTCTTCGGCAATTTTTTGAAGATCACCCAATAACTTTTTTTGATCGCCGATTTGCTGTGCTTCACGGTTCAACTCCTCTAATGATTTTTGGATTGCTCTCTGTTCTTTTGCCAGTCGTGCCGCTTCCGCCGCTTGCTGCGGAGACATCCAGCCAATTTGTTGTGTCTGCATGTTGAGAGACATTTGCTGACCTGTCATCATTTGCAATTGCTGCATGAGGCTTCCTGCACTGCCTCCGCTCCCTCCTTTCGTCATTGCTTGGAGCGCATTCTGCACCTGCATTGCTGCGCGATTAAGCGCTGCCATGGCTTGCTCTTGTTCTTGTGATGCCGTCACACCGTTTCGCATATCCAAAGCGCGCATGGCGTTATTCATTCGCGCCAATGCCTCACCAATTGCTTTGCCCATTTCCGGTGTTACAGCAAAGGATTTTTGCGATAACTCGCTTAACCCCTTGATGATATTGTTCAAGTCTTGAGCAGCACGCTGCTGGTCCTGCGCATTTTGCCGAAGCTGCGGAGAATTCTGCGGTGCTTGTTGTGATTGCTGTTTCAGTGCTTCTTCATCTTTCGAAAGTTCCAAGATATTGTTGATCGCTTTGCGCATTTCGTTCATCACATATTGCGATTGCTGCTGAAGCATCTGCTGCTGCATTGCATCCATGTGCTGACCGAACTGCTGGAGTTGTTCTCCAATCTGTTCCTGCGTTTGTTGTGCCAGCTGCATCTTTCCCATTTGCATTTGCTGCGATGCTTGCTGCATTTTTTGATCCAATTGCTGCTGTTGCAATTGCTCCAGAGATTTCTGCATTTTATCTGCGGGCATTTCCGTAAAGAACTCTTCCATTCGGTGTTGAAGATCAGCGGCTTCGCGTTCCATGGCCTGTTCTTTCTCGGCAAGATCAGCTTGTTTTTTTGCCAGTTCTTGCTGTTTCTGAGAGTCGTTGGATGCCTTCGAACTTTCTTCCTGCAACTCCTTCTCCAACTTCTCCAACTCCTGTGCACGTTTTTTCACTTCATCCATTTTCTGTTCGATCTGGAGGCGTTTGAGCAGGTTCAATGTTCGCTCTATGCTCTGGCGAAAACGTTCTTCAGAGAAGGTCATGTTTTGCATTGCCTGCTGGAGCTGCTCTTTGCTGATGTTCGGCATCTGCTGCTGCAATTGCTTGAGCGTCTTCTGTAACTCTGTGGCATCAAGCTGCTGGAAGAGCTGCTGAAGCTCCATGTATTTCTCCATGGTTTCTTTCGAAAGTACGTTTTGCTGTTGCATCTGCTGCGTCATTTGCTCGACACGGGATTGCACGGTCTCCAGATTCTTTTGTACTTCTTGGTACCCCTTTGCCATCTCTTCCATTTTTTTTTGTGTCTGCCAATCGGGATCCTTATTCTTCTTCAAGTCACGATTGATAGACTCAATATTCTCTTTCAATTTCTTTGCATCATCAAGTGACTGCTTCAGATCATCTATCGAACGCTCGTGCTCTTTATCAACATCGGCAAATACTTCGTCTAATGAAGGAAGCCGGAGAAGATAGAGATTACTTCGTCCGCTTTTCGGACCTTTGACCGCATCGTTATCAAAAACTTCTGCAAAATATTCAACGACATCTTCCGGTACAAGATTGAGACTGGTGAGATTCCAGATATAGGACAACTCAACCTGTCCCTCAGTAGTGACAGAAAAAGGAATCGAAACAAATGTATATTCGGCGTGCGCCTGTTCGTAACGCGATTTCACTAATCTGTAACCGAGACGCATACTGGAAAATCCGAAATCATCCTTTGCTTTCAGAAAGAGTGGAATCGATTGATCACCAGCAATATCAATGTTACGGCCCGGATCGACGATCGTAATAGTGGGAAATTCGTCCATCACCACCTTAAGTTGATAGTGCACCGGTTCGCAGTTTGACAATCCCTCTTCATCAAGAAGAGAGATAAAGTATGAATTATCTGAAGAGAGAGGAAACGATGCAGAGAAATTTTCTTGTCGTGTTGTGAGCATCAACTTCGTATTGTTTCCGAATTGTATAACTGATTCTTTTAATGGCTTGCTTGCCGCTCCAGATATGGTAACACGTGTGCCTATCAACGCCGTAACATCACCGACAAATTCATCCATCATCATCGGCGGGATTTTGGTATATGCGGGATAATCGAGACGCACGCGAAATGACCGTATCAACGGACGATCCAACACGGCGAGCGTATAGCGTTCACTTTCAATATCGGCAAATTGAGCAAAGTATTTTGTCGTTGTGCGTACCGCCTGGAATGTTGTATTGAATACACCGTCAGAATCTGGTTTCACTTTTAATTCGTCGAAATTCTCCTGTCCCTCTTGCTGCCGGACGATGGTGAGTTCCGGTGAACGTGGAGTGAATGCCGGAAGAAGTGATGTCACCTTTACTCGCACATCAACATTCTCGCCTTTGACTATTTCTTTATTACCGGGTGAAAGCTCAATTTGATACTTGGGCGGCGGTGTAAATTCCTGTGTAAAATGAATCAATCGATATGCCGCACCGGAGATCGATGCAGGAAACATGAGAAATATCAAGATTGTACTACCGAGACTCATCATCAGCCAACGGTATTGTTTGGGAAGATGAGTTGTACTCACAGATTGCTTGAAATCGAGCGGTTGAATTTCTTTGGCAAAATCCTTGAATGTTTCATCAATTAATTCCATTGAGTAAAGTTTGGAAGCGGAGTCGATCTTTATCGCAAGCTGAAGAGCATTCAACAACCTATCCTTGATAGAAGAAAAGAACGCGCCAACGTGTCTCGCGATCTCATCCTCTGTGATCGATGACATTACACCGATCAATCGCAGGAAAGGACGAACGATCATCCAACTGCCGGCACCCACAAGTAAGAGAGTAAAGAGAATAACAATTATTGTCCTCACCATTTTGGAAAAATCGAACAATGTCTCTGCGAGAACAAGAATTGTCGTTATAATGAGAATACCCGCACAAAAAACGAGAGTACTCGAAAGGAGATCCACACGGTTTTGTCTGGTTCGAACTAGATGCAACCGATGCGACAACATTGTCAATATAGAAGAAGATTCTTGCATACTTTATTCATACAATCACAAAATTACTCAATCGCAAATCATGAATTTTTTATTCTTCAATCGCGTTTAATGTGTCAGCACCCAAACAACAATGTTCGTTCCGAACCGCAGAGCTTCTTGACGGACGGATTCCGGATCGCCATGCACTTCCGTATCGTTCCAGGCATCGCTCGGATTCGATTCGTATGTATAATAGACGACCAATCGGCCTTTTTGGAACAATCCAAACCCCTGCGGTGGTTTTCCATCGTGTTTATGCGACTTTGGTACACCATCCGGAAAACTGAAATGGCAATGATAGAGACCATAATTAAATGGCAGTTCTACCAATTCTTGATCGGGAAATACTTTTTTCATCTCACGTCTGAATGCCTTGTCCATCCCGTAATCGTCATCTGCATACAGGAAGCCGCCTTGCTGAAGATAAGATCGAAGACGCTGCACTTCATAATCAGAGAAAGTAATATTACCATGTCCTGTCATAAAAAGGAATGGATACGCGAAGAGCTTATCGCTGGAGAGGTCCACAAACTCACACCTTGGATCGCAATCGATGTTCGTGTTCTGCTGAACAAACTTCAGCAGATTCACTTCTTCTGAAGGATCATTATACCAATCGCCTCCGCCGCTGTATTTCAGGCGTGCAATGCGGAACTGGGATTCTATGCGTGGTTGGGCATCCGCAAGGGATAGCCAACAACACACAATCAACAACAGATATTTCAATCTATTATTCACTTGTACTTCTTACCCTTGGTACTATCACAATTAATGTAGAAAACGATACTGCGAGAAGCAACGAATGATATCTTGCAACTCTGAGTTCTTCTCTCTAAGTTATTAATAATAAAAACAACTATTGGTGTATCTATGAAAACCGCCAAAATCTTCTTTCCTTTCGTTTTTTGTATTCTCGTTTTCTTTATCGACTGCCATGCACAAAAGGACCGCATTGACCGGCAGCCTGCCGTTGCGGGGTCATTCTATCCTGCTAAGCAAGAGGAACTAAATGCAACGTTGAAGCAACTCTTTGCCAAGGCAGTACCGTCAAGAAATATCAAAGACGTTATTGCCATCATCTCACCGCATGCGGGGTATGTGTTCTCGGGAGAAGTGGCGGCATCGAGTTTTAATCAGATTGACTCGGAAAAAGAGTACGAGAATATCTTCGTCATCGGATCAAGTCATCATATCGCTTTTGAAGGTGCATCGATCTACTCGCACGGCAACTTCATCACCCCGATAGGAGCTGTAAAAGTAAACACGAAGTTTGCCGATCAGCTTATAAAAAAATACAGCTTCTTTTCTGATCGCACGGATGCACATGAGAGCGAGCATAGTCTGGAAGTACAGCTGCCATTTCTACAATACCGGTTGAAGAAAAACTTTAAAATCGTTCCTATTATTCTTGGCACTCAATCAACATCCATCTGCCAACGTATTGCTGAAGCGTTGCGGCCGTACCTGAACACAAAAAATCTCTTCGTTATCAGCACCGACTTTTCCCACTATCCAGCGTATAAAGATGCAAAGAATATCGATAAAGCGACTGCAGATGCAATTCTAACAAATGTGCCGAATAATTTGATTCAGTCAATGGAAACATGCGAAGCGAAAGGTTTTTCCAATCTTGTCACATGCCTCTGCGGCTGGACGAGTGTGCTGACGCTGATGTATATGACGGAGAATAATCCGGACATCACCTTCACACACATTCAATACAAAAATTCCGGGGATACTGAATATGGCGAAAAAAATCGGGTTGTCGGTTACAACGCGATTGCAATTGCGTTAAAGGAAAAAAAGGCGCACACAGAATTCAAGCTCAATGATAAAGATAAAAAGGAGCTGCTGCTGATTGCACGCAATACGATCATTGAATATGTGAAGAATCGCAAGACGCGAGAGATAGACGAGAAGAATCTATCACCGACAATGAAAACAAATTGCGGCGCTTTTGTCACCCTGAACAAGCATGGCGATTTACGCGGCTGCATCGGACGTTTCGATGCAAGCGAGCCGTTGCACAAAGTAGTGCAGGACATGGCGATCGCGTCGTCAACACAGGATTATCGATTCCCACCAGTTGCGGCCGATGAAATTCCGGAATTGGAAATCGAGATCTCTGTGCTTACACCAATGCGGCGCATCAATTCCATCGATGAAATCCAATTAGGGAAACACGGCATTTACATCAGAAAAGGGCAGAACTCCGGGACATTTCTGCCGCAGGTCGCTACCGAAACCGGATGGACGAAGGAAGAATTCCTCGGCCACTGCGCACAGGATAAAGCCGGTATCGGCTGGAACGGCTGGAAAGATGCCGAGTTGTATATATATGAAGCACTGGTGTTCAGTGAAAAGAAGTAAGCGGTGAGTTATGAGTGATCCATTGTCAACTGTTTTAAATTGAAGGTTTTTTATGAATACGAAAAACGAATTTATACAACCGAAATTCATTAGCAAACGCGAATTTCTTCGCCAGTGCACTTTTTGTGCCGGAGGATTTGCGCTTGGCGCGTACAGACCAAATGTATTTTCTATTTCAGCGAACACTGATTTAGGAAAGTTTAGCAAGGAAGCGCTCTTCTATTCGAAAACCGCCGATGGATTACAATGTGAAAAATGTCCGCAGGGATGCATGCTTGTCGATGATGGTGATGTCGGATTCTGCCGCAGTCGAGTTGCAAGCAATGGAAAAATATATTCCATTGCATACGGCAATCCGTGCGCAGTGCATATCGATCCGATCGAGAAGAAGCCATTCTTCCATTTTCTTCCGACAACACAGGCATTTTCTATAGCAACCGCTGGCTGCAATTTCCGGTGCCTCAATTGTCAAAATTGGCAAATCTCCCAGGTCAGTCCGAAGGAATCCGACAATGTCGACTTAATGCCTGAAGAGGTTGTCAAAGCTTGCATAGCAGCCAAATGTGAATCAATTGCTTATACTTATTCCGAGCCGACAACCTTCTACGAGTACGCATATGATACAGCGAAGCTTGCAAGAGAGCAGAAGATTCATAACCTGTGGAAGTCCAACGGTTACATCAACGAAAAACCGCTTCGACAATTGTGCAAAGTACTTGATGCGGCAAACATCGACTTAAAAATTTATGATGACGAAGTTTATAAAAAAATCAGTTCTGGAAAACTTGCACCTGTGCTGAGAGCGCTTAAAGTATTCCGGGAGGAAGGAGTCTGGTTAGAAATTACCAATCTTGTTATTCCGACATGGACAGATAATTTCGATACTATCAAACGAATGTGCGAATGGTTATGTTCCAACAATCTATCGGATGCGCCGCTGCACTTCAGCAGGTTCACGCCGCTTTATAAACTCAGCCAGCTTCCTTCGACTCCGATTGAAACGCTGGAAAAGGCGCACACAATCGCAAAAGAATCAGGAATCAAGTTTGTCTATCTTGGCAACGTAGCCGGACACTGGGCAGAAAACACATACTGCCCAAAGTGCAAGAAAACCATCGTCGAACGGCGCGTGTTCACCATCCTGAGCAATCACATCGTGAAGGGGAAGTGCAAATTCTGCGGAGAAAAAATCTCCGGCGTGTGGTAATATCTCATGCATCGACCACAAATACTCAAACTGCACGTATCTCTCTTTTACATCGGTTTCGGTTCCATCCTCTCGCAAATTCTTCTTGTTCGTGAATTCCTCGTCAGTTTCTACGGCAACGAACTATGCATCGGCATAATCTTTGCCTGCTGGTTGGTTTGGATCGGCATCGGGAGTGCGGTTGGAAACAAGGTGGTCAAGAGATTACAAAGTATTTCGCATCTTTTCTTTGTTCTCATTATCCTAACGCCGTTCGTAACGTTCATGCAAATTCTTGCTGTGAAATTTGTCCGTGGTTTTATACACACTCCAACCGGTGAATTCCTCTCCATGATGGAACTTCTTGGATTTTCATTTTCGGTTCTCAGTGTTGGATGCTTTTTGTGGGGGATATTGTTTACGCTTGGTGCAAAGATGTTTTCATCAGAAAGAGAAGAACTCTGGCGAGGTGTGAACAAGGCGTATGTGCTGGAATGTGTCGGAAGTGTCGCAGGTGGATTGCTTTTTTCATGTGTACTTGCATCATTACTCTCAACTTTGCAAACTGTGTTTTTTTTGCTCTTTATTACCTGGAGTATGGCGCTTTGGCATGGTTTGAAGAGTAAGAAACAGTTCAAGACAGTCGCTCTTCTTTGCCTCATCGTCTTGTATTATATTCTTCTCCAGCCAATCCGTACGCTTGAATACCAGATGGATGCATACCAGTGGTCACTCATCAATGATAAACTCACATTCGTACGATCGATTGATACAAAATACCAGAATCTCTCGCTTCTCCGTCTGGAAAATCAACATACGATTTACACAGACGGGCGTCCGGCGTATAACATCCCCAACACCTACGAAGCCGAAGTCTTCATACATTCCATTCTGGTTCACCGCTTTGATGCAAAGCGTGTGCTTATTCTCGGCGGCGGATTCAACGGCATACTCAAAGAAATCTTGAAATATCCTGTTCAAGAGATAGAGTATGTGGAGATCGATCCCGCACTTCTTCCCTTTGTCGAACCGGTATTGGACAAACAAAATCAGCAAGCGCTTCGAGATCCCCGTGTGAAGATTATGTCTGGAGATGGGCGTGAATTCCTATCTCGAAAGCAGCGTTCCCTCGACGTTATCATTCTGAACATTGGAGAACCGTCGACGGCAAGCTTGAATCGCTTCTTTACCTTGGAATTTTATCAGCAATGTTCAACTCGACTGACATCAGATGGTATTCTTGCATTTTCTGTCCCTTCCTCCGCCGAATATATTACAGATGAAATGAAAAACCTGAATGCTTCCATCTATCATACATTTAAACAGGTATTCCAGAATGTATTAGTCATTCCCGGTGACCACGCCATTTTGATAGGATCGCGGAGTAAAAGACCGTTCATGCAAGATCCTGATTCGCTTGCACATCTCTATGCGACTACCAAAATTTCAGCAGAGTACTTTTCCAAATACATGTTTGAAGAAAAGATGCTACCTGATAGAATCAAATATATCTCAAACACATTAGAATCAATCCAAGACTATCGTGCGAACACTGATACTGATCCTGTAACATACTATTTCGACTTATTGCTTTGGAATCGATTTCTGCATGGAGACAACAGATTTTTTTCTTCCATTACTCGTACGGGGATATTTGTTGTTGGCGCTCTTGCTGTGGGAATTCTGTTCATCATCATCCTTGTACGTCGCAGACAAATAGAAAAACGGGAACGGAACGCACTCGCTATCATCATCGCCTGTGGAGGAATGATCGGCATGGCGCTCAATCTTCTCCTCTTATTGAATTTCCAAGAAACATTCGGATCTATTTATGAATTGCTCGGTGCGATGTCGGCCGTGTCCATGCTTGGGTTGGCCTTGGGGGCGATGTTTGTTATACGAATCATTGAGAAGCACAAGACGAAGTTCATCTTGCTTGTTGTTCTCATTGCGCTTTTGAGCGTTGTGCTTTTATTGCCTCAGTTGTTACATCTCTTGCTGCGCGTGCATTCCATGCCATTCACACTTATCATCACTATGTTTTGCAGCGGACTCATCGGAATGTTGTTTGGGATTGTCAATCGGCTTTATTCTCATCACACAACAGATCTTGGCAGTGTCTATGCCTATGATGTGGTCGGATCTTCTGTCGGTGCGTTGATAGCGTGTTCTGTGCTCCTGCCGGTGCTGGGAATTCAAGAAATGACCATGTTCCTAGCACTCGTCCTCGTACCAGCAATTATTGCGGCAATATTTACTCAGAGAGGTTTCTAAATTTTTTCTCGATTTCTATCGCGTATTTTGTCCTACGAATTGCAGAACCCGTTTATCGAGTTGGGGCAGACTACCATCCCGCAAACATGCTTGCTGGTATGCCAGAATAAAAGAGCGGCCTCCGTTCATTAATGTTGCCGTAAGTGCCGGCCTGCCAAGGTGTGTGTCAATCTCGTATGCCATCCGTAGACCGGAAGTGGCTCCGTAATTACCTTCGAACGAACCGGAAAGATTTGCATCCATTATAAGTTCCTGTGCGTGTGCACGTGTCAGATTCGGCGATAGCATTTCCCCAAGGACACGGTTGAGCATGTCCACTGCTTTCGATGTCACGTCAAACCACTTTCGGGCAGGAGTCTCTCCTCCAAGATGCGTTTGCAGAGAAAGGTAGTACGCAACACCTTCATTCTGTACTAACTCAAGCAGTTGATCAGCAATGTTTCTTGGCCTTATTGAGTCGGGGAGGGATTTCTGCAGCACGGAAAATGCGGCATGAAAACATTCATGTGCTGTTGTGCTAAGCACTTCAATGAACTGAGCCTGTTCGTTCGGTGGCCCTTCGATCAGGCGAGCAAGATTGACAACAATAACAGGTTCCCCTTCCCCGTCGTCGACAAAGGTGGGAGTGTCAAAATTCCATACAACACGGCGCACAAACGCTGAGGCTCGTTCGTTTCCAATCACAACAAGATACACCGAAAATCGAGTAGATATTTTTGCTTGTTCCGGAAAAAATGAGGCGATCGTTGCAACAATACGACGATCGAGCTGTCGTTGTTTAATATTGTTGAGAAGTTTTCGAAGCTCAGGTATGTGGTTTTTTGCAGGGAAAAAACCATAAACATCACTTTCGAATCTCGTAATATTTTGCGCCAGTTCAAGTTGGTCACGGAAGTCATCATCCGATTTCGTCGTGCGTGCCAGCATCACGCTTGTTGCTGCCGCAAGTCGATTACCGCGAAGTTTTGCAACACGATCTGCATTGCCGATACGGCGATCAAAAAAATCAAGTGTCTGCTCGGCGGCACTGTAGTCAATTCCCAACGAGAACTCGAAGTTCGGATGTGTTTGTGCACGCAAAACTTCAGTCGTCAGACCAAGGAATAGTATTATTGCTGCAATTGTGTTTACGATAGTATATGATGCAAAGTTCATACTATTTCTCTACGATTATAGAAAAGGTAAGAGGAAAGTAGAAGGATGTCAAACCGCATTGTTTCTTTTTCTTGCTCTAATGCAATTTCCCTTTCTTACAACATTTCCATACATTTCATGCAATGAGATAACGTTGATTTCTTGAATTAAATTCTTAAAAAAATTATGCCTTATGCCGGCGAGCTGAGCGCTCTTATTACCGCAATAATGTGGACGGGAAGCGCGCTTGCATTCGCTGCTGCAACTACTCGTGTTGGATCAGTCTATGTGAATGTTGTGCGGCTTCTTGCTGCTGTTTTACTCCTCTTTGTTACAATTGTTGTTTGGAACATTCATGATGACATTTCAATTATCCAGACGGGATATTTAGTCGCGAGCGGTTTGGTCGGGTTCGTTTTCGGCGATACCTTCCTTTTCAAATCATTTGAATATAACAGCGCACGGATCGGCATGCTTATTATGTCGGTTGCACCGGCAGTGGCTGCGCTGCTTGCATTTATCTTTCTTGGCGAGATACTCACGTTCATGAGTATGGTTGGAATGTTCGTCACGCTTACCGGTATTATGTTGGTTATCCTTGAACGTAAGGAATCGTCGACGCATCATTTACCTGTATCAATGGCTGGAGTATTCTATGCTTTTCTCGGTGCGCTGGGTCAAGCGGGCGGGTTGGTACTGGCAAAGTTCGCATTCGTCATAGGGCCAATGAATGGATTTATCGCCACGTTCATCAGAGCATTTGCCGCCACCTTGGTGCTCATACCACTGAATTACTTTACAAGACGATTGAGACAGCCGGCAGCCGTATTTTCGAACAATCCGAAAGCATTGGCTTTTACGTTGCTTGGTGCTTTTCTTGGTCCCTACCTTGGCGTGACGTTCAGTCTTATTGCAATCTCGATGACCAATGTTGCGATCGCCGCAACAATTATGTCGATTGTTCCTATCCTCATGCTGCCAACGGTGTGGATTCTCTTTCGTGAACGGCTATCGTGGCGGGCTGTCGTCGGAGCATGTGTGGCGGTAGCAGGAGTTGGAATCTTATTCCTTCGGTGAATCTGTTGGAAGAGATTGAGATGAAGTACTTTCCTGTTGTTTTTTCATTTTTGCAAGATACCCGCCATAGAGTTTTTCTGCACACTCCGGACACACACCATGACTGAATGTCGCTTCTGAGTGTTCATTGATGTACTCTTCCAATTGACTCCAATATCCTTTATCGTTTCGTATTTTCTTGCAACTTGCACAAATTGGAATAAGACCACCGAGTATTTTGATTTTGGCTAATGACTCATCGACACGCTTTTTGAGTTCTTTTTCATTTTCTAAAAGCTGCCACACACGCAATCGATATGCACCAAAGCCGATCAGAATTACCAAAAGAATTATAAGACTACGAAACCAATTCGTTTGATAGAAATGCGCAAGAAGGTTCACTCTAATTTTTACGCCGTTCCAATTCCAAATATCGGCGTTATTACAAGCGATAACCTTGAATTGGAAATTCCCGGGCGGAAGGTTGGTATAATATGCAACGCGCCGTGCACCTGCATCAATCCAATCTTTATCGAACCCTACAAGCATGTATTTGAATCTCACTTGCTTCGGCGCTGAATAACTGAGCGCCGTATAGTGAATTTCAAGATCACCGTGCCCTGGTCCTAATTGCACAATACTATCGATCGGTACTTCTTGCTTATCAAAGAGTACTCGTTCGATAAATACGGGCGGAGGTATCGTGCTTTGCTGAATGCTTTCCGGATCTATGATTGCTACACCCTTCATAGTCGGAAACCATAGTTTTCCATCATGAGCACGCATCCCTGCCGGTTGAGAACTTCCATTGCACTTGGCACTCCTCATTCCGTCCACTGTGCCAAATACAGTGCAATGAACCGACTGGATTTTTCCATCGGCAAAGTCATTCAACTCCTTCTCACTCACTCGATAGATTCCTCGATTACACGTTAACCAAAAGTTTTTTTGTTTGTCTTCGAGAATCTGAAACACAGTATTGTCGTACATGCCCTGTTTCGTCGTATATATTGTAAATCGGCCATCTTTATATCTGTTCAGACCACCTCCATAGGTTCCAATCCACAAGGCTTTGCTTTCATCTTCGAATATGGTATAAATGATATTATATGAAAGCCCATCCTTGGTCGTATAACTCGTCAGCTTCCCACCTTTGAGTCTATTCAATCCAGAACTAGTACAAATCCATATGCTTCCATCGCTCGCCTCTAGAATCGTTCGGACCTCATTGTTTGTCAAGCCATCGTTCGTTGTATAGGTTTTGAATTTCCCATCCTTCAACGTACAGAGTCCACCACCGCGGGTACCGATCCAAAGAGTGTTATCTTTCGCCATGAAAAGCCCAAATATTCTATCGTTTGCCAGTCCATTTTTCGTAGTGTATGTTGTCCATATGCCATCCTTGAATCTACAGAGACCACCGCCATAGGTTCCAACCCACAAAGAACCATCGGGACCTTCAGAGATGGCACGTGCACCAAAGCTGGCTTGAGCAAATGTCGTGGTGTACGTTGTCAATGCACCATCTTTGAAACGTGTGAGTCCACGATTATCTGATCCGACCCATACTGAACCATTTCGTGTTTCATATATAGCACGAGTATTATCCTGACTCAGTCCTTCCTTTTCACCATACACCATAAACTTACCATCATGGAAACTATGCAATCCACCGCCTACAGTCCCCACCCAGAGATTTCGTTCGTTGTCTTCAAAGAATGTCCAGACATATCCATCAATCAATCCATCGTTAATAGAATAATAAGAGAACCGGGAGTCCCACATACGGTTGATCCCTCCGCCATCAGTTCCAAGCCACAGATTGCCATCATGATCCTTGAGGATACTTCTTACGCGATTATTCGTCAAACCATTTTTTGTGGTGAAGGTTATCCATTTCCCATTCTTGAATCGGCAGAGTCCGGCAACTGTACCAACCCAGAGAACATTATCAGAATCAAGGAATAACGAGAGCACATTATCATTAATTAGACCATCGGCAGTCTTATAAGTAATAAATTTTCCGTTGGAATATTTTGTCATTCCTCCCATTGTACCGATGTAAATGGTTCCATCCTTTCCACCTGTAATGCTAGTGATGAAATTATGAGCAAGTCCATCTTTTGTACTAAAATTCTTAAACTTTCCGTCTTTCCATACACTGAGACCGCCTCCGCCCGTAGCAATCCAAAGATTTTGTTGGACATCTTCATAGAGACCATATACATTGTCGTTCGCAAGGCCATCTACGTTCGTATAGGTAATGAATCTACCTTGAACTATACGTGTCAAACCGCCTTGCGTTCCTGCCCAGATGCTTCCATCAGCAGTCTGTATAAGCGATTGGAAACTGTTGTTATTGATTCCCTGTGTATTCGTTCTGTCAAAGACAGTAAATTTTACGCCATCAAACCGTACAAGGCCTTCCTGAGTGCCAAGCCAGAGAAATCCGTCACGTGTCTGGGTGATACATTGTACTGCATTCTGCGGCAACCCATCGTCAATTTGCCAATTGGTATGAGTGTACTGTGAGATAGCTTTTTGAGGATCAAGGGCAAAGGAAGATGGGGACATACACACTTGTATGAGGAAGAACCCAACAAGAACCTTCGATGGGATCCTATTCATCCATCGCGTACAACAACTCCGAGACTCTATTATTCGAACATCCGTATGCATTTTGTAATATCTCAATCTGGATTTTTATCTCAGGATATATTAAAATACTGTTTTCTAAATTTGAAAACCAATGTTTTTTCACACAGTGATTAGAGGAGAATAAGTCCAATTTCCTTTGATAGTGTAAGAGCGGGACATGTTGTGCAGCAGAATATTTACCGTGATAAAAGTCAGTGTTGGCGTCTTATTCCTTCGGTGAATCTGTTGGCGGAGATTGAAAGACGGTATCCTCGCGCGGTTTTTTCATTTATGTATAATATTTCCATAAAACTTTTCAGCACATTCCGGACAGATACCATGTGTAAAAGATGCTTCAGAGTGATCTTTAATGTATTTCTCCAGTTGATTCCAAAATCCGCTATCATCTCGGATTTTTTTACAATTGGAACAAATAGGGATGAGACCACCTAATATTTTAATCTCTGCTAATGCTTCATCAACGCGTTTCTTTAATTCTTTCTCTTTTCTGATGAGAGTCCATACGCGCCAGCGATAAATCCCAACCCCAATTCCAATCACCGAAAGAATCATAAGTCCATAGAACCACCATGTCTGGTAGAAATGCGGTTCTAGTTCAAATGCAAAGCTTGCTCCTGTCTCATTCCATACTCCATCATTATTACATGCTTTAACACGGAAAACGTATTTTCCCGGTGCAAGATTTGTATAAAAGGCTGCACGACGTATGCCCACCGTTCTCCATTCTGTCTCAAACCCTTCCAATATATACCGGAATTGTACCTTCTCCGGCACTTGATAACTTAATCCACTATAGTGGAATTCCACCCGTCCTTCACTAACAGGAACGTGGATATCCTGATGCGGTGAATACTCTACTCTATTCACTACCATTCTTTCAATCATCACCGGTGGCGGAAGACGATTCTGTTGAAGGTTGTTGGGATCTACAACAACGATACCTCCATTAGTTGAAAACCAGAGACGACCGTCAGAAGTTTTACATGCCCCTGATTGCATGTTCCCAGCGCAATCACTGGTCACCATGCCGTCAGCAGAAGTATATCCTGTGCATTGAATATGATCGATTTTTCCTTCAGCAAAATCGCCAAGCATCTGTTTGCTGACGCAGCTTATACCTTTCATGCCGCCCAACCAAAGGTACCCGCAATTATCCTCAACGAGTGAATACACTGCATCGTTATACAGCCCTTGTTTATAAGTGTATCGGGTGAATTTTCCATCTTTAAATCGCACAAGGCCACCGCCATAGCTTCCCATCCAAAGAGTGTGTGCACTGTCTTCCATCATTTCATAGATGGGTTCAAATGGTAATCCGTCTTTTTGTGTGTACGTTATGATGGTATCATTTCGCCAACACCTCACTCCATCGTTGCTTCCAACCCAGACAGTGCCGCTATGATCAACAAAAATGGAACGAATCACATCCATCGGTAATCCTTTATCCCGATAATTCACAAATCGTCCATCTACCATCCGATGAATTCCACCGGCAGTTGTTCCCACCCATAAATGTCCCTGAAGATCTTCTCGCATTGAACGAATAAAAATATCCGCTAATCCTTCCCTTATCTTGTATATTCTGAATGTACCGTCACGATATTGCGCCAGTCCACCCTCTGTGCCAACCCAGAGGTCACCTCGAGAATCTTCAAGAAGCGACCGGATATTATTATGGGGAAGACCATTTTTTGTAGTGAATGTCATGAACTTCTTCCCGTCGAATCGCACCAGACCAGCAGATCCGATCCATACATTGCCATCGTGCACCTGTATAATAGACGAAGCACCATTGGAAGGTAGTCCCTCGCGCATAGTATAGTTGAGAAATTTGCCTTTCCAAAATTGGTCTAGTCCGTTATTATATATTCCAACCCATAAAATCCCTTCACGATCTTCCAAAATGGCAACTACCATATCGCCCAAAAGGCCATCGGATATGCTGTATGGCGTGAACACACCATTGGCAAACTGGCAGATACCACCGTGCTCTGTACCAATCCACATGACACCTGAACGATCTTCATAAATTGCCCGAATAGCGTTATAAGAAAGTCCATCAGCCGTCGTATATGTATACATGGAACCTTTCTTCCACCTGACAAGACCTCCATTCGTGCCAATCCATACAGTACTATCAGATCCTACATAAATACTCCGCACTGGTTTTTCCAGAAGGCCATGTTCACGATTAAAAAATGAACATTGTCCGCGGCGATATACATTAACTCCTGTTTCCGTTCCTATCCAGATATTTCCTTGGCGATCTTCTGCAATCGCATAGACCGTGTTGCTCGAAAGACCTTGTGCTGTTGTGATAGACTCGATTTTTCCATCTTTGTACTTCTTCAGTCCTGCATTCATCGTACCGATCAACAAATTTTCCTCGTGATCCGTTGCCAGCGCCCGAATGATTTCAAGTTCTTTACCATCATTCGTTGGATGATAGGTGAAGACACCATTCTTCAAACTAACGAGTCCATTGTACGTGCCAATCCAAAGAGTTCCATCTGCAGTTTCAAGCAACGCTGTGATATCGTTATGCTTCAATGCAGGCGTGTTGTTCTTGTCAAACACTTGAAAGCCTTCTCCATTGAAACGAGCTAGACCATCTTGTGTGGCAATCCAGAGATACCCGTCTTGTGTTTGAACAAGTGCCCTTGCAGAATTATGCGGTAACCCTTCTTTGTTCGTCCATGTTCTGTGGATGTACTGTGCGAGAGATTTTACAGGCAGCTCTTGCGCAAGAGATCCGAAATATATAAAGAGACTGGTGAGGAGAAATAATATCAACCATGGAGCTATCAAATTTTTAATTTTCATTAATATCTATCTAAGACCATACTGCATGTAGTATAAAGGGTTTTACTTGTCAATCAAACCACATTTAAACGAACAATGATTGTGAGAATATCATTCAATATAGATTTATTTTTAGTCCTTTGGTAAGTCTGTAGGAAGAAATTGAGATAAAATACCCCCCAACTTTTCATTGTTTTTTGAAAGAAATCCTTCGCGTAATTTTTTTGCACATTCTGGACAAACACCATGGCTAAATGTTGCTTCGGAATTCTCTTTAATGTAACGTTCCAACCCTTTCCAATAGCCTTGATCATCCCGCACTTTTTTACAGTTGAAACAAATCGGAATAAGTCCGTTGAGTACTTTTATTTTCGTTATAGCTTCTGCAACATATACTTTAAGCATTTTTTCTTTTGCTACGAGTCGCCACACACGAAGATGATGCAAGCCAATGCCGGCTCCACAAATAAGAATGACCGCCATGCAATAGAACCAAGAAGTTTGATAGAAATGCGGTTCCAGCTCGAACGCAAAACTAGCTCCAGTCTCATTCCAAACTCCATCGCTATTGCAAGCGGTAACGCGGAAAGTGTATTTTCCTGGAGGTAAATTTGTATAGAAAGCGTTGCGTCTTGTTCCCGCACTTCTCCATTCTTTTTCAAATCCTTCTAACATATAACGGAAATTTACTTTATGCGGTGCTATGAAACTCATTCCTCCATAATGGAATTCCGCTTGTCCATTGCCAGGAGAAAAATGTCCGTAATTGTAAGGCGAATAATCTACTCTATCGACGACAACTCTTTCAATAACAACCGGTGGCGGGAGATTATTTTTCTGTAATTTTTTTGGATCAACAACAACGATACCCTTTGGAGTCGGGAACCAAAGACGTCCGTCAGAAGTTTTGCATCCGGATGGACCCGTACACTCGCTCACAATCATACCATCAGAAGAACTATATGAAGTGCACTCAACGCGGTTAATCCTTCCGCTTGCGAAATCGTCAAGCATCTGTTTACTGACACAACTTATCCCTTTCATGCTACTCAGCCATAAATTGCCGTAGTTGTCTTCAAGAATTTTCATTACAACATCGTTGAACAAGCCCTGTGCCATTGTATAACGAGTAAATTTTCCATTTTTCCGTCTTACAAGTCCGCCGCCGTAACTCCCCATCCAAATTGTGTGTTCGCTGTCTTCAATCATATCGAAGATAGGATCAGAAGGCAGTCCATCTTTGTTTGTGTACGTTGTTACTGAGCCGTTTTGCCACCGCAGAAGCCCTTCGTTACTTCCAATCCAGAGGACACCTGTATGATCGACAAGGATGGAACGAATTAAATTGACCGGCATTCCTTTCTTTTGGTAATTAACAAAATGTCCATTTTCGAATCGATTTATACCGTTATTATAGGTTCCTGCCCAGATATATCCTTCATGGTCTTCTCCCATCACACGGATAAAATTTTGCGACAACCCATCTTTTATAGTATAGACACGAAATTTACCATTACGGTACTGCGCAAGTCCTTCGCGCAAGCCAATCCAAAAATTGCCATGCGAATCTTCAAAGAGAGAGCGGATATAATCGCTGGGAAGTTTATTCTTTTTAAATGTCACAAATTTTTTCCCGTCAAAATGCAATACGCCGCCGCCCTCCGTTCCAACCCAAACGGTACCATCATGGGCTGTCAGCATCGCGCGAATAGTACGGACAGGCACTCCATCGCGGGTTGTATAGTTTAGGAATTTACCTTTCCAAAATTGATTCAATCCTGCATTAAACGTACCGACCCAGAGACTTCCTTCGCGGTCTTCCAATATAGTTGTGACATAATCACTTGAAAGGCCATCTATGGTACGATATGAGGTGAATATATTATTCTTTAATCGACATATTCCACCGCGCTCGGTTCCTATCCACAATGCACCCGATCTATCTTCATAGAGAGAAGCAATAATATCATCGGAAAGACCATTGGTAGTTGTATATGTACGAAATGAACCACTCTTCCATCTAACAAGTCCGTTCTCTGTACCTATCCATACAGTGTTATCAGATGCAACACAAAAACTCCGAACTGAATTACTTGGAAAACCATTTCTCGTATTATAAAACGACCATGTGCCATGCCGATAAACGTTGAGACCCTTCCCGCTAATTGCTATCCAAAGATTTCCTTGATTATCGACTGTAAGAATATTCAATGAGTTGTTGCTAAGACCTTGCGCTGTTGTAATGGAATCAAATTTCCCATCCTTGTACTTATAGATTCCATTATTCATCGTACCTATCCAAAGGTTTCCTGCACGATCAGCGGTTAATCCTCGGACAGGGCCTGTATTTATTGGGTGACAAGTAAAAACGCCGTTCTTTAATTGTGTCAGTCCATTGAATGTTCCAATCCATAGACTGCTATCTTCAGTCTCAAAGAGTGATGTGATATCGTTGTGTTTTAATGCTGATGTGTTCTCTTTATCGTACACTTGGAAAGCCGTGCCATTAAATCTGGCAAGGCCATCTTGTGTGCCGATCCAGAGAAATCCATCGCGTGTTTGAACAAGTGCCCTGCTTCTATTTTGCGGTAACCCGTCGTCGCTTGTGTATATTTTGTGGATGTATTGTAGAAGCGGACTTGTATGGGGTTCTTGTGCGTGAATTCTGGAAAATACAAACAAACCGGTGAAGATACACAACATCAACCGATGCAATATTATACTCTTTGCATGCATCAGAATAATCCTATTGCTTGTCATTATATTGAAACATAATGCTATTTGAATTAAAATGTCAAAGATTTTTTTCGCAAAACACATCCTTAGGCCAAAGGTTCATTCAGCTCGTCATCTTTTTATTTTCTACAAAAAAACATTGATACTTATTCTATCACATCAACAATAGAAGAACTTGCCGTAATAAGTCTTTTATATACATATATTTGACAATATAATATGGTACTTGGAGATCAATCAATAATATAGGATGCAAACGGGATGCCTAATATTATCAAAGCAAAATTGACTATTGTTAGGGGTGTATAGTTGTGCCCGAGGATAGCAATATAATCAGCGATATCGACCAACGAATGCAAACATCGTTTATATTGTAATTACTCAGGCAATAATTTTTCGATATGTGAATTCCGAGCGTGACAGTACGATGCCAATGTGGGAAAGCGAATAGTTCTTTCTTCTCCGTTTTTATTCTGCTTTAGTCTATCATTTGAAATTCTTGAGTAGACGGGCGGATATCATCGTGCATGCTGCGAAGAGCACGGAATGCTGTTTCGCTTCCTCTTAGCAGAGCTTTGTGAAATATGCGGTATGCCTCTCCTTTGTCCTGCGGCAGACCAATTCCTTTTTCGTAACAATATGCGAGTGTCAAATCTGAAAACAATGAGCCCTGCTTTGCCGTTGCACGAAGAATGGAGAGTGCAGTATTAAATTCCTGTGTATGGATTTGGCCCAGTACATTCGCCGCCGCAAGCCGGATCTCAGCTTCAAGACTGCCTAACGAAGAAGCGCGGCTCCATAATTCTATTGCTTTGTCACTGTCTTTCTGAGCCCATCGTCCGGTAAAGTAACATAAACCTAATTCCACCATCGCAGGTACGTGTCCTGCTGACGCAGCTCGTTGGAGTAGATCGAATGCCTGCTTCTCATTCAACAACTTATTGAAACCGACGGAAGTCAACCCGGACCAAACATAAAGCGCATCCGGATCATTCTTGGATGACCGCAATTCGAGCTCTCGAGAAAATTCATCGGTCACCATCAATTTCCAGAGCAACGTTAGCGCCCGGTAAGAGTCAAGGTGAAGCGCGCGCAGATAATACACTCCAGCTAAAATAATATCCTTTTGAACATTCAGTCCACGTTCATAACAGCGTCCTAACAGGCACAGTGCCTCCGGATTTCCCGCGGTTGCAGATGAAAAAAAAATTGAGCGAGCACTTGAATCCAGCTTTGTCGTCAGTATAGTATCAGTTGATGCTGCACCTGAAGAAGTTGTTATTCCTTGATATGCTTCGCGAATCAAAGTTGTGTCTTCGATTGTGGAAATCGTGTCCCTATGAAAATCAATGAATAACAAACTAAATCCCGTATCGCTGGGAGTTGTTTGTGGTGCATTGTTTTTCGTTCGCTCTATTTCAGGCACAACAATATCTGCTGTTTCCATTGTATCCATCCCGCGTCGTTCCATCTCTTTTTTTGAAATCTTTGCGGCCTCCGATCCAAGTTCAGACGCTCTTTTAAAATATCGGTATGCTTTCGGCCAGCTGCGCGGCAGAATGAAATTTTCCGTGTACAGCAATCCCATCACATAGAGCGCTTCTGGATTTTCTTGTTCTGCGGCTGCACGAAAGTGATTGAACGCCTTAAACGGATTCCATTCAGTTCCCATGCCATTCATCAGGAGAATGCCAAGATTAAATTCTGCAAGAGGTAGATGTTGATCAGCAGCTTTCTGTATCCAAAATGTCGCCTTCATTGTGTCTGCCGGAAATCCCCTGCCGAGTAAATAACGCAATCCCAACTCGTGTTGTGCCGGTGATTCACCTGCGTTGGCTTTCTGCATGAGAACAAATGCTTCGAGGAGTTGGAGATCCAGCGTAGAGGGAAGAATGAGTGGTACTGATACCGCATCAGCACTCCGAAATGCTTGCGGTTTCTTTTTCTCTTGCGCCTGCAGGAAATGTGATGCAACGGAAAACAGAATAACTGCTGCTAACGTAAAGGAAGAAGTTCGTCTTTGAATATCCAACCTCATTTTAGTAACCTTGCATACAATTTCGTATATTATCAACGCAATTGCCATATCCAACTGTTCTCCATAGACGAATGGTCATAATTAGACGGGCAGAGGAATACTTCGTTCCTCTCGTCTCGTGAGTGGAGGAGATTTATTGACTCCATCTTGAAAGAAAACTTATGAGTGACAATAAAATTATCTTTTCCATGATCGGTGTTGGAAAAGTTGTGAAACCGAATCGTCAAATTCTGAAGGACATTTATCTTTCTTTTTTCTACGGTGCGAAGATTGGCGTTCTCGGGTTGAACGGCGCAGGCAAAAGTACGCTTCTTCGTATTATTGCCGGTATCGATAAAGACTATCTTGGCCAAATCACGGCGCAAAAAGGAATTACCTTTGGGTTTCTTTCGCAAGAACCGGAACTTGATCCAACAAAAACCGTCAAGGACATAGTTGAAGAAGGTGTGCAGGAAATTGTAAATTTAGTGAAGGAATACGAAGCCGTTAACTTGCAGCTTGCCGAACCAGATGCTGACTATGATACATTACTGGAGAAACAAAGTAAACTCCAGGAAAAGATCGATCACCTGAATGCATGGGATCTCGACAGTAAACTTGAGCAGGCGATGGATGCACTGCGTTGTCCGCCGCCGGAAACATTCATCAACGTACTCTCCGGCGGTGAGCGCCGCCGTGTCGCACTCTGCCGTCTCTTGTTGCAGGAACCCGATGTATTGCTCCTCGACGAGCCGACGAACCATCTTGATGCCGAATCCGTTGCTTGGCTGGAGCATCACTTAGGTCTCTACAAAGGTACAGTTATAGCGGTGACACATGATCGTTACTTTCTTGATAACGTCGCAGGATGGATTTTGGAACTCGATCGCGGTGAGGGAATTCCATTTGAAGGCAACTACTCCTCATGGCTCGATCAAAAGATACGTCGATTGGAAGTTGAAGAGAAACAGGAATCAAAACGTCAGCGCGTGCTGCAACGAGAACTTGAGTGGGTGCGTTTAAATCCAAAGGGACGTCACGCCAAGAGTAAAGCACGTATTGCTGGATACGAAAAGATGCTGACAGAACAAGCCGATAAACGCGACGAAGAGATGGAGATCTATATTCCACCCGGTCCACGGTTGGGGGATGTTGTCATCGAAGCAGCTGGAATATCAAAAGCGTATGGCGACAAGATTCTTTTCGAGAATATGAACTTCGCACTCCCTCCCGGCGGTATTATTGGTGTCATCGGTCCCAACGGCGCCGGTAAAACCACTCTCTTCAAACTCATTACCGAGCAAGAGCAGCCGGATGAGGGAACAATCAAGATTGGCGATACGGTGAAACTTGCCTACGTCGATCAAATGCGGCCTCTTGATCCGGACAAAACAATCTGGCAGGAAATCTCCGGTGGAGAAGATCTTATTATGCTTGGCAACCGCGAAGTAAACTCGCGCGGGTATGTGGCACGATTCAATTTCAGCGGAACCGATCAACAAAAACCGGTCGGAAAACTCTCCGGCGGTGAACGGAACCGCGTTCATCTTGCAAAAGTCTTGAAGGACGGCGCCAACGTACTGCTGCTCGATGAACCAACCAATGACCTTGACGTCAACACACTTCGAGCATTAGAAGAAGCGCTTACTGATTTTGCAGGATGTGCCGTGATCATCTCGCATGATCGCTGGTTCCTCGATCGTGTGGCGACACATATTCTAGCATTTGAAGGTGACAGCAGTGTAATGTGGTTCGATGGAAATTATTCAGAATACGAAGAACATCGAAAAAAACAACTTGGCATCAGTGCCGACCAGCCGCACCGCATTAAGTACAAGAGGCTAACCAGAAGTTAATTTCTCAAATTGCACAGATTTTTCACTGAGTCCAGGTTCCTTCATAGATGGAGTCAAGCACCTCATTGACATCTCTCATCCATTGCGACATCTTGACTCCTCTGTGGACAATGTGATTCCATGCAATCATCCGATGATCACCCGTTATTGATTATCATGAACGCTGCGGAGATACTCTTGGAATGTGTCTTGAGTATAATATTTTCCATAGTTTCATATAAAGTGTTTGGCTTTTTTCCTAATTCTACAGTATAATGACTCGAATAAAACAATCCGGGAGACATTATGAAAATCCTTCTAAGTCAAATACTACTCTATTGTGTGCTCTTCCTTGAGATTACAGTTGCACAAACAGCCCAATCATCAAAACGGACACATCGTAAAGTAGATACAGGAACAATTCTTTTTCTCTTTCAAAATAAAATTTTTGGATCGTTAAACACGAAGTTGATGGAATATCAAACCGCGTTTGAAGAAGACAATCAAGAAGAAGGCAACGTTTATGAAGCCTTCAACACCTTTGCTTCGGCAGTTCCATTGTATGAAGCAATTCTCAACAATTGGATACTGCAGTATGCGAACACCTATCAACCTTATGTAGCCAGAGCCAAATATTACATTGCATGCGGAGGCGCAGCACGAGGTGGTAAATGGGCAAATGAAACGACTGAAAAACAATTTGAAGAAATGAGGCGATATTATTCCTTAGCATTGGAGGATATAAAATCCGCATTGACACTAAACCCAAAATTAGATATTTGTTATAGTATGATGATCACAATAGGAATGTCCGTAAGCGATGATAGATTAAAGAAGAATGCTCTTGCAGAAGCATTGAAATATAATCCTTATGGTTATCGTGTTCGTGATGTATATCTTTATTCGCTCACACCACGCTGGGGTGGATCTTATCAAGCTATGGAAGAGTTTTGTGATGAAGCTGAAAAATACTCTGCTTATAATCCAGATCTAAAATCGCTGCGCACCGCAATTCTTTGGGATAAAGCTGGTATATTAATGATCGAAAATAATTACGAAGAAGCAGCTCAATATTATACTAAAGCTCTGGAATATCGCGAGGCTGCCGGCTTCTATATAGCACGCGGCAATTGCTACTACTACTTACAAGATTATAGGCGCGCGTTAAACGATTATGAAAAAGCCCTAATTCTGGAACCTAACAATCCTGATTATATGGAGAGGAAATCCAACGCACTCTTTCACTTAAACAGGTTGAGTGAAGCGCAAGAGCTTACGGAGAAAGCATCGCGTCTCGATCCCAACAACAAGTGGGTTCAAAAGAGAAAAGATTTTTATGAAAGCGATGGAGTAAAAGCATATGGTCTCTCAAAACAAGGAAAAGAGCTAGTCAAAGCTCAACGATATCAAGATGCGATCTCTGTATTTACGGAAGCAATCCAGTTAAACGGCGATGGATATTACAACTACTTTGCGCGTGGTTCATGTTATCTTCAATTAAAACGCTACGAAGAAGCGCTCAAAGATTACAACGAAGTACTCATACGGAAGCGCGACGATCTGAAAACGTATGACGCTATAGGATGGATTCAATATCACATTGGGAAGTATGATGAAGCCATCTCTACTGTTAATACAATCATAAAACTGGATCCAAATAACTCAGAGGCATATTACAATCGTGCATTAAATTATATTGCAAAAGGAAATAAGAGTGAAGCGCTCTCCGATGCGCGTCGCGCATGTTCCATGGGATATCAACGGGCTTGTCCTCTTGTTGAACGACTGCAGTAATTCCTCCTCAAAAACTATTACAGAAGATTAAAGGAGAATAAGGAAGGAAAGAAAAAGTTTGTTATATTTTTTACCAAATATTTACCGCGAATGTATTTTAGATAACGTATAAATTCCGCCGGCTCGTAATATCCGCTAAATCGTGAGATGAGTTGAAATCGTTTATCAAATACCATCGTTGTCGGATAACCATTCACACCTAACATTTTTGCCCATTCTTGTTCTGTGTACTGATTCACGCCATTCGTTATCAAATTGGTTGATTCAGCATTGAGTTTGATTAGTACAAAACTCTCTGCAAGTAATTGTTGAACTTGTGGATGACCATACACCGCTCGATCCATTTTCTTACACTATCCGCACCAGTCGGTATAAACATCAACCAACACATACCTTCCTGAAACCTGTGTCGCAGCAACGCCTTCATCCCATTGATATCATCGAAGCGATGTAAGTTCTTCATTAGTCTGTGCAAATAAAACTACTAAAGGAAGAAAGAAAAACACACTCAGAACGCATGACCCTCGATAAGTAAAATAATTGTGGCGAACCATGATGACTTCCTCTATAATGAAATTCCGCTTTCGAAAGTATCGGAATAGGAGAATGGAGTTGAGAAAACAACTAATATACCATTTCTCCAGCTTCACCAGCATCGCTTCTAGAAAATTTTTACCGCGATTATCTCTTTTTGCTTTTCAATTTCTGATTATTCTCTTTGCCGAGACAGAAAGAAATCCACATTCTTATACTCGCTCACGGAACGGCGTATAATGAGTCAACGTTGGTCCGGTATATACTTGACGCGGCCGATAAATACGGCTGTCCTTTGCGTCATGGATCTCCTTAAAATTTGCTATCCAGCCCGGCATACGTCCGATCGCAAACATAACGGTATACATACTCAGCGGAATTCCGATTGCCCGCATAATAATGCCGCTGTAAAAATCTACGTTGGGATAGAGTTTCCGTTCAATAAAATAAGGATCGCTCAGTGCAGTCTCTTCCAAACGTTTAGCAATATCAAGCAGCGGATCTTTTCGCTTTAATACCGCCAACAACTCGTCGCATTTCTTCTTAATGATTCGCGCCCGCGGATCGTAATTCTTGTAGACACGATGGCCGAATCCCATCAGCCGTTTTCCCGACGTTTTATCTTTTGCCGCTTCGATGAATCGCGATCCGTTGTCGCCTGATCTATGAATATCTTCAAGCATTTCGAGAACAGCTTGATTCGCGCCACCATGGAGAGGACCCCAGAGTGCGCACACACCCGCAGCGGCACTGGCAAATAAGTTCGCTTGACTTGATGCCACCATACGGACTGTCGAGGTAGAACAATTCTGTTCGTGATCTGCATGCAGCAGGAAAATAAGATCGAGCGCATTCACAACTTCGGGCTGCAATTCGTAATCCTCATACGGTTCAGAGAACATCATATGGAGAAAGTTTGCGGTGTACTTGTATATTGGTTTGGGATAAATGATCGGAAGTCCAAGCGATTTCCGATAGGAGAAAGCCGCTATCGTTCGTACTTGAGAAAGAAGTCGCGCAGCTTGCGTCAGAAAAACTTCATCAGGGTTCAATACTTCGGGAAGGAAACAACCTGCAGCATTGATCATAGACGAAAGGATTGCCATTGGATGTGCATGTGTAGGAAATCCCTCGAAATGAAATTTCATGTCCTCGTGAAGCATTTCATTTTTTGTCAAAAGACTTGAAAAGTCCTTTATTTCCTGAGAATTCGGCAGCTTGCCATAGATAATAAGGTAAGCCGTCTCAATGAATGTCGATTTCTCTGCTAATTCTTCTATGGGTATGCCACGATAACGGAGGATTCCTTTTTCACCGTCAATGAAGGTAATATTGCTAAGGCAAGAACCGGTATTTCCATATCCTTCATCCAGAGTAATATATCCTGACTTGCTTCGAAGTGTCGAGATATCAAGAGAGTGTTCCCCTTCTGAACCCACAACAATCGGAAATTCGTACACCTTGTTATCCAACTCGAGTTTGGCAACTTTGCTCATATCCATTCCTTATCTAAATATTGTTTTTCTTTCCACAACAATAAAAACTTATCCTCATCGAGAAAAATAAGATATTTCAATTCTCCCAACGACCAACTCTTTTCTATTTCTCCAATTTCACTAAAATATCTTCCAGGAATCCTTTTACTTCAATCATCTCTTTTTTGATTTCTTCGTCCTGAATTTTTTTCTTTTGCGGAACGTTGATCAATTCGAGTTGTTCTCCGGTGTCCGGTTCCGGGGTAAATTCTTTCATCACCTGCTTAGCACCTTCGATGGTGTACTTCTCATCTCGCAGCAATTGCTTGATGTGTATAATGAGCTTAATGTCTTTGTTGGTGTAGATACGGTTGCCGGCGCGATTCTTTGCGGGTTTGAGTTCCGGAAATTCTGTCTCCCAATAACGCAACACGTACTGCTCTAGTCCGGTAATCTTGCTGACTTCGCTGATGGAATAATAGAGTTTCTTGATGCTGGAATGTTTCATAGACACCTCATTCATAGGTCAGTTACTCAAAGGAAAAGTAGTAAATGCTGCGGTGGTTTGCAATCTGGCAACATTGTAACGCTTGTGTCATAATGATATTGAGAGAACCATTGGAAGGTTTCCATTCCCACCTACGCAGGGAGCTCTGTGTGAACGTAGCGGTGAAAATTCTTAGGAAATTTCTTCCGCAGCTGCATGGCCATCGCGACAAGAATCTTCAGCGGCGAAGACAGCCGGATGCGTTTAGAGAATACATCGTAGTGAGCATGCTCGATACGAAGAAGAAGCAGATAATAGATGTTTCCCATCGTACGTGCGGCGGTAAAAAGCGGCTTGTCTTCTTCGACAAGACATGCTTTTGCACGGCGAAAATATTCGTGAGCGCGTTCACACTCGAATTTCATCAATTCAACAAAGCGATTGTTATATGTCAAGTTTAATAACTCTTCTTCAGTATAATTGAAATTCCTTAAATCTTCCAACGGCAAATAAATGCGTCCGTTTTTGGCATCGGCTTTGATGTCGCGCAGAATGTTTGTCAGTTGCAATGCTATACCAAGGTTAATGGCGTACTGTTTCGCCTTCTCGTTTGTATAACCGAAGACTTCTGCACAAATCAACCCGACCGTAGAAGCGGCGCGGTAACAATATTGTTCCAATTCAATGAACGTACCATACCGAGTGTTCCGTAGATCCATCTCCATTCCCTTAATCAATTCATAAAAATGTTCTATGGGAATATGGAACCGATGAATAATGGCCGCGAGTCTGTTTAACAACGAGTAACGCGAAACGCCGTAGAGCGATCTCTTGAGTTCCTCTGTCCATTGCAAGAGCAGCGCATGCTTTTCTTTTTCGTCTCCCGCTTCATCGACAATATCATCGGTAAAGCGGCAAAATGCGTAGATGGTCTCGATGGCGTCGCGTTTCGGGCGCGGCAAAATGAGGAACGAGTAATAAAAACTGCTCTTTCGATTCTGCGAGAAATTCGGTATGACGGATGCTGCTGTTTGCACGATTCTAAGTTACGATAAATATGAACGAAAGAGAAGTCCCAGTTTGTCTAACGTGCTAAGTGCAGGCCGTTGTATCAGCACATTATAATCCTGTTTGTGTATTTTCTGCAAAATTCGTGTGCCGCCATTCCACGTAAGTTTCAGTTCCAGCGACAGATCTTTGCTTACCTTCGATAATAACGGTTTTCCTGCTACAAATAGTTCCGCTGTACGTTGAACTTGAAATGCCATCAATTCACGGAAATAGTTGTTAAATCTCCGGTGAAGCAAATCTTGTTCGGAATAGCCAAACTCTTCTAAATCCTCCAACGGAAGATAGATGCGGTCTTTTTGCAAATCCACAGATATATCTTGCCAGAAATTTGTCAATTGAAGCCCCGTGCAAATATGATCGGAAAGCTCCATCATCGTTTCGCTCCGGTAATTGAACAGGAGCAGCACCAATCTCCCGATAGGATTCGCGGAGTTGCGGCAGTATTCCAGCACTTCCTCGAACGTATCGTACCGTTTCACCGTGACGTCTGAACGGAAAGCCGTAAGAAGATCTTGAAACAATTCGACAGGAATTTGAAAACGCTCCACTGTTTCAGCTAAGGCAGCAAAGACACGATGCGTCGGATTACCGTTATAGCATTCATCAAGATACTGTCCCCACTGGGAGAGGTTATCCATTCGTTCGGCGAGAGTATAGCCCGGTTCATCGGCATAGTCATCGGCGATACGGGCAAAAGCATAAATCGCCCAAATGTGCTTTCGAATTTCTTTTGGAACGAACCAAGAGGCAATAGGGAAATTTTCGTAATGACTTCGTGCAATCTGTTCACAATATCGGAACCCTTCTTCCCATGACCAGTGTTTTCGTTTGGTATGAAGTTTTGAATCGCGCATACTTAAGAGAATGATGGGAATACATTTCTATAGAACCAATATGAGAAACGGCGATGGGAAAAGCAAGCGGTTTACAGAGTGGTTTCATCTACCGGCACGGTATACACTTCAATCGGCGTGTCGAGCCCTTTTACGAGAACAGGTTCGTGCGGCTCTGCAGGAATCTGATCTTTGATGAGTTCATACGTGCGTTTAGAAATCATGATACCTTCCACCGGTGCATTGGATTCAAGACGGTTAGCCAGATTGACATCTGAACCAAGCACGGTGTACGCAAGTTTTTTTCTCGTTCCCATATTCCCTACAACAACTTCACCCGTGTTGATGCCAACGCGGATCTTGAGCGGGAATAAACCCTCTCGTACCCACTTCTCTTTCAGCTCACGGCATTTTATCTGCATCTCGATGGCTGCTTTCACAGCGCGTACGGCATGGTCAGACTGCGGTTCGGGAGCGCCGAAGAATACCATCAGCCCATCGCCGATGTACTTGTCTACCGTTCCTTCATACTTGAAGACGATCTGAACCATCGCATCAAAATACTCTGCAAGGAAATTTTGAATTTGATCCGGCGACATTGTGGAAGAATAAGTGGTAAAGCTCTTTATGTCGGTAAACATGATTGTCAGCTCTTTCTTCTGAACCTCGAAAATAGATTCCGGATGCGCCAGCTGACGTTTCACCACCGACGGCGGCAAATATGCTTCAAATGATCTTTGCGTCGCTTCTTTTTCCCGCTCCTCATTAATGAACCGATACACAAGAACGGCAAACACTGCAACTAAGGTGATAATTGCCGGTTGAACTATGTTGAAGATGAGATTACTATATAAGAAAGCAACGACGACCAGGAGGAGGTACCCGATGAGCAGAAGCAATGCGCCAACCCACAGACCGCGTGATGATAGTTTCAGAGCAAAGAGCGCGACAAATCCAAGCAGCACAATTTCTACGAATGTCATTTCCCATGGATTAAGTTCCCGCAAAAAATTTTCTGTTAAAATGGTATGCATCACATTTGCATGGAGACCGCTGAGTGGATAGTTGTTATCCGTCGGCACAGGAGCGATATCCGTTGCTCCAGTAGAAGCGTCGGCAACAACAACCAGTTTGCCTTCAAATTCAGGCTTCATTGAATATTCCATATTATCGCGGTCATCCGAAGCGCGATAAATGAGCGCGAAATCATAATTGATAATTCGTTCCCAAGGACCGACGAAGTTCACGATAATATTGCAACGTTCATCTACAGGAATGACAATGTCATGCGGCGGCGCGCCGGGGCGATGTGCGCCTTTCAACGTGACACTTTTTCCGGGATGGACAAGAATATTTTCAGGTTGAACCATCAAATAATCACAAATTGCATGGAATGCAAAACTCGGATAAAATGCATCTTCGTATCGCACCAATAACGGCGCCCGGCGGAAAACACCATCTTGATCAAATTGCAGAGCTAAAGAGCCGAGTCCGCGTGCAGAAGATGCTAACTCCGGAAATGTGATCCTCGGATTTACGCCGACATACATTGTACTAGCATCGCCTTCCACTTGAACGTACCACTTCGTGCGGGATAAATATTGCCAAAAAGCAGCAGGTTTTGGCGGACGCTGCTTGGCAGGTTCATCTTTCAGTGCAAATCCCATACCGAAATAAGCATTTCCTGCCGATCTATTGCATGCCATAAAGAATGCATCTTCCGCTGAATCCTGAGGCGCATTAAAGATGTAATCATAAATTTGCACAGCAACACCCAAGTCGCCAAGGTTACGCACAACCTGACCGTAATGGAGTCTTGACAAATATGAACCGGTCAGTGTTTGAATAGTGCTATCGGTCTCGTTGACGACAATGATTGTGCTGTCATACGGAATACGAGATGGGAAATACTTGTAGCGGAGAACGTACAATTGGTCCACGGACTTTGCGTTCCATGTACCAAATAGTCCGGGGAGAAACCAGAACAGGAAATGTCCAAACAGGAGAGAGGACACGATGATGATCACCGTGTCCCTCAACGTTCGTTTCTTACTGATGGTCAATGGTAATAGTCTTGCTGTAGAAATTCTTTGCTGAAATTTGCGTGGCAATATCAGCAACATCTGGACGGCGCACTACTTTTACCGTATCTGTGCTTCGAATATTTCCTCCGATGGTCAGCGGTTTTTCTGCAATCGTTGCAAAAGTGGAATACCGTTTTCGAAGTCCGCGGATTTCCGATACAACATCCTGTGCCAATGGTTTCCTGTCTGCAGGATCAGCAGAAAAATAATTTCCCAATTTTACCTCAAGATCAAGAAGCCGTTCGGTAGAGCCTACGAGGAAAAAGATTTCTTTTCCTGTGTTTTTATCCAGCATCATCCAATTACGGCCCTTGGGGATGTAGTACGGTTTCGCCACAACATAATCGGTCTGTAATTGACGGATTGAATAAGGAAACAGCAGGGTCAAATCTCCCTGTGAATCAAGGTAGACGGCATAGACATAACAATCTTTCGTCATTTTTACCATCATTTTAATTTCATCTCCACTTTTTAAAACCGTATCACGAGTGATAGGAATGGGGACCGGTGTTTTCCCATTGTATCCCAAGACGCCAAAAGCCCAATCAAATTCGATGTTCGCATCATTTTGCTGAACCGTTGGCGCGGAGGCAATTGGTTGTTCGCCGAATCGAAATCCGACCACTAAAAAACTTAGAACGACCGCAAGAAGAATAATAGAGCGCATAATTGAAATCCTTTCTTCAGTGAGGAAGAATTGAAATGGTCATCTCTTTGTCGTACGCTGTTTGACTCCGCGTCGGATTTTGCGAACCATGAGTCTTCCGTTTTACCTGCTCTTCAACATATCGCATCAACTCATTGATTGTCACTGTGTAGTCATTATCATAATCGGCCTTGCCTTCCATACCTTCCAGCAAATAATAAGTAAAGACTCCGTGAGCCATTTCCGGGAATTCCTGCGATACTTCCCCGGATGCACTCGCCGTGAATACGACGACACCTTCTTTCGACTTCGATAAATCCGTAAGGTATTGATTTACCAAGTTCTGCTCGCTCACTCCTACGCCGCGTGTTGCAAAATTGACGCTGATATTACCGCTGTGGCAAGCATCGGAGAACACAATAATACGCTTTGCGCTGATGTAGCGTGCTAGCACGGTTTGAATATCCCACATAGGAAACGCCGAAGTACCAAGCGCGGTTGGATCACTATCGCTCGTCAGCAGGTAAATGTTTTGCGGACGTGCAGGTTCCGGCGCGCCATGTCCTGCAAAATAAATGAGCACGAGATCCATGTCAATTGCCTGATTCAGGAAATTAATGAGCGCATTCCTCACGTTCGCAAGTGTCGCATCTTTATTCAGCAATACTCGCATGTGGTCGGAATCGTATCCGCCGCCTTCAGGTCGTCGGAGAAAATTTGCCAGCGCTTCTGCGTCCTTGTCGGCGTACTTTAAACTCGGGATCCCAGGGTTCGTGTATTCTGATACTCCCACAACAACCGCCCAGCGCTGCGGACCGGAACCACCGCGCTCTTTCTTTGTCCCACCAGAAACAGATGAAATTCCGGAAAGCGCTGATAGGGTACGATTAACACTAATCGTTTTTGAAAATTTGTCGCCTGCCTTACTTGTGATCGATAATTGAATTTGATTATAACCGAGAACAATTGGAATATCTTCCGAAATGACATCGCCCGCTGCCTGGAACCCCGGCTCCTGCCCGTTCACAATATCTACCATGTTGGATGAAATCGAATACGAAGAAACATCGAACCATGTTCGAAATTTAAGTGGAATAGAAACCGCACCGATCTCAGAATTGTTCACCGGGTTTTCGATTTCCACTGCTTGATCCTTCGAAAGTCGCCGAACCTCTCCGCTCATGCTGATGGAATGATTCGCTTTATCCGAAACACGGATCTCGTATGGAATCAACCCGACAGAATCAAGCTTCAGCACAGTGCTGAAACGATGAGAGGATTTCATTCCGGCAGGAATTTTTGCTGCATCTTCTGCAGAAATAGCCGTGAGCTTGACATGTGTACCGTTTATCGTCACTTCTTTTACGTTGGTATCGTCATACACCAAACCTCGAAGTTCATATTCATGGGCAAAAACTTTTGCAGAGACCGACCCCGCCGCAGGCTGTTCCATAACAATGCCCGGATTGATTGAATCAGGCGGAGTAAGAGTCACCTTCCAACTCTTTAAGAGGCCCGTACTTGTTCCGGTCAGGAGCGTTTCATCATTGAGAAAAACCGCATAGGTTGCATATCCATCATGCTCGGTCATGGTCTTCACATTCATCGATGCTGCGAGGTCGAAGATTTTTATCGTACTATCCGCAGCCGTTGAAACAACCCATCGCGTTTTTGGATCGAACGCTACAGACCAGATAGGGCCTTTCTGTGCATATGTATTTTTCAATACACCGGATTGTGCATCCCAGAGAAGTACCTTTCCGTCGGCAGTACCGGCGGCAAGATATTTTCCATTTGCACTGTAGCACAATGTCGTACTCCTATCTTTTGCATCGTTGAATGTAGAAATCGTTTTTAAAGTCCCAATGGAAAAGATATTGACCTGACCTTTCAATAACCCCACCGCACCGTTTTTTGCATCCGGCTGAATAGCAAGCGCAGTAATTTCTTCTTGAAATGCCGGTACAGATCCTATAGCAGTACCGCTGACAGCATCTGTGATAGTCACCGTTTTGTTTGCGCCTGCAGAAAAAATCCATCCTTCATCCTGGAATACCACCGCATTGACTGCCTGCGAATGTATCGAGAGCGATTTTGATATGGCTCCGGTTGTCACATCGAATAAGTATACTTGTCCATCGATTGCACCGAGTGCTAATGTTTTCCCGGAGGCGGAAAAAGATAAAGCATTCATATATATCGGTGTGCTGATGGGGGACGATTTCTCCTTAAGTGAAGGAATATCATAAAACCTCAATATCTTTTCCCGAGAGAGAACAGCCAAGAGATTTGCTTTGGAAGAAACAGCGCCTCGCATAACCGGCCCTTTGAAGGCTTCTACAGATTGAAGCTGCTCTACGTATAATTCTTGCTGCGAGTAAACGACAGCAGCGACAATAAGTGTCATCATCCATATAGAGAAAATAATTCTTCGTCCCAAGGTACACTCCTTATTCGATACAAGCGCTTCTATTCTAGGGATGGACGCAGTATCGTTATGTGTTTCGTATGAAAAGAAAAGAACGTTTTTACATTCCCACTGGTGAGTACAAGGTACTATAATTTTGTATTAAAGAATCCGAAAATGACGGAGTTTTGGTTAGGATTATTCCTATGTTCTCTTTTTGTTTGAACCAATATTCGAGGATTTTCAGATAAATATCAAGCAATGCTCATTATCTGATTCCTTCGTCCTTACTCAACCTCCAACAATCACTGCGGGACCAACTTCACAAAGAGATCGAAGAGACGCGCGCAAACATTTTTATCTTGCAATGTTGCCTCCGGCTCTGATTCAAGCCCGTAGAGAATATCACTAAAGGAAGAGAGAGAAATTTTTGACTTTGGATTCTGCTGTATGAAATCCTGCAGACGATTGAGAAACAAAAGGATTTCATCTGCGCATCCGATAATTTCGGAATCATCCCCCTTTAATAAAATTTTACCAAGATTGGAGGCTTGAGAAATAAGAATATGTTCTCTAGACATGAATTACCGCTGCTTCTTTTTCCACCATCGATTGAGCCGCTCGCGAATATCTTTTTCTCTTCCAAGATCGGTGGGTTTATAATAGAGCTTCTCTTTCAAATTATCCGGCAAAAATTGCTGTTCAACAAAGTGACCGGGAAAATCGTGACTGTATTTGTATTCTTTTCCATAGCCGAGTTCGTCCATTAATTTTGTTGGAGCATTGCGGATATGAAGAGGCACTGGAAGATTCGGAAGATTTCGCACATCACCCCACGCTTCTTCAATTGCACGGTACGAAGCGTTGCTCTTCGGACATGAAGCGAGATATGTCGCCGTTTGCGCAAGCACGATACGCGCTTCCGGCATTCCGATGTAATCGATTGCGGTGAAGCACGATGTCGCCAATGTAAGAGCGTACGGATCGGCGTTGCCAATATCTTCTGAAGCAAGCACGATCATCCGGCGCGCGATGAATTTCGGATCCTCGCCTCCATCGAGCATACGTGCCGTCCAATAGACAGCAGCATCGGGATCGCTGCCGCGCACACTCTTTATAAAGGCTGAGATAATGTCATAATGCTGTTCGCCTTCTTTGTCATAGAGTGTAAATTTTCGCTGGAAGGCTTCTTCAATTTTCTGTTTCGTGATCGTTATAGAACCATCGGCGGCTGGTTTTGTCAGACGGATGGCATTTTCTAGCCCGTTGAGAAGTTTCCGTGCATCACCACCGGATAAAAGCATAAGGAACTCACGATCAGCAATTTCGATCTTCTGTTTCGATAAAATCGTATCGCTTTCCAGTGCATGATTAAGAATTGCATTCAGCGATTCTCTGCCCAGCGATTCCATTACATACACTTGACATCTTGAAAGAAGCGGCGAGATGACTTCGAACGATGGATTCTCCGTCGTCGCACCGATCAGCGTGATTACCCCTTCTTCGACCGAATGCAGCAGCGCATCCTGCTGTGCTTTGTTGAAACGATGAATCTCGTCAATAAAAAGGATAGTGCGTTTGTTCAGTGTCTTGAGATTTTTCTCGGCACGAGCAATGACTTCGCGGACGTCTTTCACACCGGCTGCAACCGCATTGAGCTGATGAAACTCCGCCTGAACATAATGTGCTACCAAACGCGCCAATGTTGTTTTGCCCACTCCTGGTGGACCCCAGAAAATCATGGATGCAATCTCTCCGCTCTCCAACATCAACCGAAGCGGCTTATCGAGCTGAGTCAAATGGTTTTGTCCGACAAATTCGTTCAATGTTTTCGGACGAACACGTTCCGCTAATGGTGCTGATGGGGGATGTGCAGAACGAGATTCTTCTTTAGAAAACAAATCGGACATAGGAATATTTTATTTTTTTTTCTTTTGAGAGATTGGCTCATCCATTTCCAGATGGAACCTGTGCAGAAAACGATGAAACACCGGTGCAACCAAAAAGCCAACAGCGATGATAAACATAAGTCCGCAATACATGGAATAGACGCCGGCAAAGATCTTTCCGGCATCGGTGTGAAGCTCGTTCACAGGACCCATCCCGCCCATCAACATTGCAGCGTTAACAAAAGCATCGACCCACGAAAAATTCTCGAAGATCCGGTATCCAACCATTCCCATCAATAATGAGAATGTCACAAACCCGGCAGAAAGAAGTGCAAAGGAAATCATCCGCTTTATGAATTCCGAACGCGGCAACAAAGGTTTGCTGCGGTGCTCAAACATGCTTTTCGTCATAGAGAATAGTCCTTATTTCTCTTTCTTCACCTGATAGACCGTTTCCCCTTCGCGTTTCATTCCATAATTTTCACGAGCAATTTTTTCTATCGTTTTCTTATCCCCTTCCAACGCTTTGATTTGTTCCTGGAGCCGTTTGGTTTCGGCACTATCGGCTTTAAGTTTCTCGATCCATTCATTGTGCTGCGATTCGAGACTGAGTCGTTTGAGAATCCCTTTATTATCAAATAAAAGGTAGAGAAAGATAAAAAAGAGAATAACGAGAAGTATCGTGCGTCTTTTATTTTTTGCCGCCTTCTTTGCAATTCGTTTCAGGAAGCGTTCCGGCTGGATGTTTCTATAGAATTGATTGTCCATCAAACTCATACTTATGTATACCAATTATTTTTCGGCTGGTATGTTGTTTTGAGTTTCTTTTTTGCGGTATGCCGTGACAGTGCAAGCTGAATCAATGTATCTAACAATGCGGAATATGGCAGTCCGGAAGCTTCCCAGAGTTTCGGATACATACTGATAGAAGTAAAACCGGGAAGAGTGTTTATTTCGTTGAGAACAATACGATTTGTTTTTCGATTCACGAGAAAATCAACGCGAGCCATACCTGCACAATCCAGAACCCGAAATGCATCCAACGCATACGTTTGTATTTTCTTTGCAATACGTTTCGGCAGTTTCGCAGGAATGATTTCCGTTGTCTTTCCATCAACATACTTCGCATCGTAATCATAAAATTCATTCGATGGAACAATCTCGCCTAAGACCGACGCGGCAGGATCGTCATTTCCCAGCACACTGCATTCAATCTCGCGTGCGTTTTTTACTCCCTGTTCCACTAAAATTTTTCTATCAAACTGCGCCGCCTGTTCTATCGATGCAAGTAATTCCTTACGGCTGCCTGCTTTGCTGATACCAATACTCGAGCCGGAGTTAGCCGGTTTAATAAAAAGCGGATATTTTAGTTTTCGCTCAATCTCTGCAATATTTTTTTTCTGCTGCACTTTGTATATTTCATACACAAACCAGACGCTTGGTGATACGGGAAAATGTGCCTGCTGTAATAATTCTTTTTGTATCACTTTATCCATTCCGACTGCCGAGCCAAGTACTCCAGCGCCGATATATGGAATATCCGCGAGTTCCAATAATCCCTGAAGCGCGCCGTCTTCACCATGGGTACCATGAATTAAAGGGAAAATAACATCGAGCGGCATCCCGGCACTGCCGCTCTCACCTAGAACAACCAGCGATTGCTTGCGGGGGTCAGGTACGAGTATGTGCTCCGGTTCGTTATCGATAGATTTTTTTTCCTTCAGCAGCCGAAGTGTTTTCCCGGAACTCAGCCATTGTCCTGTCGGCGCTATTCCGATAGGAACAACTTCATACTTCTCTTTATCCAGCGCATTGATGACAGATGCGGCAGAGACAAGTGAAACTTCATGCTCGACTGATCGCCCACCAAAAATGATACCGATGCGGATTCGGTGATTAACCGGTTCTTGGCTCTTTGTTATAGACAATTGATTATTTTTCTGATTTGGATATTCCATATTCCTACGTACTTCGTGAATATGATAGGGAAAAGAGTGGAGAGGTGCAACGAACGTCAGAATAGAGTATTGCGTTTCGATAGAAAACTCAGTAGGTTTTTGCAGCTGGATCATTCATCAGACTCAGCATTTATTACTGGAGATCGATTTTCATGAGCAGTCCACTGTTCGCAAAAAAACCACTATCCCTCCTCCTCGAAGAAATGAAGGGAGAGAATCGCCTGCGCCGGGTACTCGGACCCGTAACCCTTACCAGCCTCGGCGTTGGGGCTATTATCGGGACTGGTATTTTTGTATTAACAGGTGTCGGTGCCCATGATAAAGCCGGCCCGGCATTGATTCTTTCCTTCGCCGCTTCAGGCGTCGCCTGTATATTTGCCGCACTCTGTTATGCAGAATTTGCTTCAATGGCACCTGTTGCAGGTTCGGCTTACACCTACGCATACGCAACACTTGGCGAACTTTTTGCTTGGATTATCGGATGGGACTTAGTTCTGGAGTACGCTGTCGCTTCAGCGGCGGTTGCACACGGATGGTCAGCTCATTTTCAAGATCTTCTCAAAAGTTTCGGTATAGTCATTCCCTTCTCATTTTCCACTGCGCCAATTGATTTCGATACAGGAACCGGCCATTTCTTTGCTACTGGATCATATTTTGATCTCTCTGCTGTCATTATTACAGCGATTATTACTGCTATCTTAGTAAAAGGAATAAAAGAAAGTGCTGTATTCAACACAGGAATGGTCTTTGTCAAGCTTGTGATTGTGCTCTTTGTGATTGTCGTTGGAGTTTTTTATATCGATCCGAATAACTGGCAGCCGTTTGCTCCTTTCGGATTTACCGGTATCAGTTTCTTCGGGCACACATTGTTCGGACAAACTGCCAGCAATGGCGTTCCGCTTGGGATGCTTGCAGGCGCAGCAATTATTTTCTTTGCCTACATCGGTTTCGATTCTGTTTCCACGCATGCAGAGGAAGCACGAAATCCTCAGCGTGATGTTCCTATCGGTATTATTGCCTCACTTCTTATTTGTACGGTATTGTATATTGCAGTCTCTGCAATCATTACCGGCATGGTTCGTTACGATCAAATTGATATCAATGCTCCGGTTGCAAATGCCTTTGCGCAAAAAGGATTGCCCTGGGCGCAGCGCCTTATTGATGTCGGAGCCATTACGGGCATTACCTCCGTACTGCTCGTGATGATGTTAAGCCAGCCGCGGGTATTGTTAGCAATGGCACGCGACGGTATGGTGCCTGAGAGTTTCTTCGGCGCAGTGCATTCTAAATTCCGCACACCGTGGAAGTCGACCATTCTCACCGGAATCTTTGTTGCTGCAATGGCAACACTCCTTCCGCTTCGTATACTTGCAGAGTTGACGAACATCGGAACATTGCTGGCATTTGTGATCGTTTGTGCAGCAGTGCTCATTATGCGCAAAACCAACCCCAAAGCAGAACGTCCATTTCGCGCGCCATTCGTACCCTTTGTACCGATCGCCGGTATTGTATGTTGTTCGATACTCATGTTTTCGCTGCCTGTAGAAAACTGGTGGCGTTTGTTTATCTGGCTGGGAGTCGGTTTCATTATCTACTTCAGTTATGGACGACGGCACTGCGTGACAGCTCGAATTCGTCGGGGTGAAGTGGTTGTGCCGGTAGAAGAAGTAACAAAGTAAGAGAGCACGAATGAATCGGCAAGCATTCTTAACAATGTAAGACGTTCATCGAATGACAGGATTTTGTACCTGTCCTTACTTTTTACAACCGGAGAAATACGATGAAAACAAAAGAACATTCCCATCAATTCAAACGCGGACTCGGACTACTCGATTCGACGATGATTGTCATTGGCTCGATGATTGGCTCGGGAATTTTCATCGTCAGTGCCGATATTGGACGGATTGTTGGAGCACCCGGATATCTGCTCTTAGTTTGGTTGATTACCGGTGTGATGACGGTGATTGCCGCACTCAGTTATGGTGAGCTTGCCGGTATGATGCCGCATGTTGGCGGACAATACGCGTATCTTCGTGAAGCATATAATCCTTTCATTGCATTTCTTTATGGATGGGCATTGTTTCTAGTTATTCAAACAGGAACGATTGCTGCAGTAGCGGTAGCCTTTGCAAAATTTACAGGTGTTCTCATTCCCTGGTTTAGTGAAAAAAATATTCTTCTTTCCGTCGGTAAGTTCCACATTACTGCAGCACAAATTCTTGCAATTCTGAGCGTTATTCTCTTGACCTCTGTGAACATGCGAGGGTTGCAGGAAGGAAAAATTGTTCAGAACATTTTCACATTTACAAAAATCATCGCTCTTCTTGGATTTGTTTTTCTCGCATTGTTCGTTGGTCAAAACACTTCTGCCATCGCTGCAAACTTCAGCAACTTTTGGAGTGCGACCTGGACACAGGCAGCTGATGGCAAGATTCTTTCTATCTCGCCACTCTCCGGCATGATGCTTCTCTCCGCTATTGGTGTAGCCATGGTTGGTTCACTTTTTTCCGCTGATGCGTGGAATAATATTACATTCACTGCGGGAGAAGTCACAAATCCAAACCGTAACATTCCGTTAAGTCTTGCACTGGGAACAGGAGCGGTCATTCTCATTTACATTCTCGTAAATATCGGGTACCTGTTGGTTCTGCCTTTGACCGGTTCGCCTGAAGCAACAGATGCAGTAGGACGAGGAATTCAATTTGCCGTCAGCGACCGAGTCGGTACTGCAGCCGCTTCCGTTATTTTCGGCGAGAATGCTTCAATTATTATGGCAGTGATGATCATGATATCGACCTTCGGATGCAATAACGGATTGATACTTGCAGGGGCGCGCGTGTATTATGCAATGGCAAAGGATGGGTTATTCTTCAAGAGTGCAGGAATGTTAAATCAGAAATCAGTGCCCGGTGCTGCACTTGTTGTCCAGTGCATATGGACATGTCTCCTGTGTCTCTCTGGTACTTATAGTGATTTGCTTGACTATGTCATCTTTGTCGTGCTGATGTTTTATATTCTCACAGTGAGCGGGATTTTTAAACTACGAAAAAAACGTCCGGATGCTGACCGGCCGTACAGAGCATTTGGTTATCCAATCATACCGATAGTTTACATTTTCCTTGCCGCCGCTATTTCGATTGACTTGCTCATCTTCAAACCTCAGTACACCTGGCCAGGATTGGGAATTGTGCTGTTAGGAATACCGGTGTACTTTGTTTGGAAGAGATATAGATCCAGAACTGTATCATAAACAGCAACGCCCTCAAAAGGAGGGCTTTTGTATTTCAAAGATTGGTTTTTTAGCCTAATTCTTCCAGGGTTTGGCGGGGACGGATGATACGTACACGATCTCCGTTCACGAGAATTTCAACGGGACGAGGTCGACCATTGTAATTAGAACTCAGCACAAAACCATATGCTCCTGTAGTGAGTACCGCAAGGTAATCACCTGCATTTGTTTTTGCCAGCATCCGATCATGGGCAAAGAAGTCGCTGCTTTCACAGATCGGGCCAACAATATCAACCTTCTCGTGTTCGTATGTATCAATGGATACTGGAACGATTTGATGGTACGCCTGGTAGAGGCTAGGCCTCAGTAAGTCGTTCATGCCGCCATCAACGATGACAAATTTCTTCGTTGAATTTTCTTTAACAGAAATCACACGAGTAATCAACATTCCGGCATCCGCAACAATCGAACGTCCCGGTTCAATCCAAAGTGAACAACCAGATGGCTGCAGAATGGGTAACACTGCTGCGAGAAATTCTATGGGTGTTGGTATACTATTATCCGGCGTTTCTTCTTTTGGAAGCGCTTCATGTGTGATGGCATTATTATACTGAACACCAAAACCGCCGCCAAAATCAATATGCGTCAAATTGATGCCGGCTGAACGCAATTTCTCGATCAATCCGACTACATAGTTCGCCGTTGCTACAAACGGTTCCACTTTCGTAATTTGTGATCCAATGTGGGTATGAATTCCAATCAGTTCCAGCGATGATAACGAGGCTGCATACTGATATACCTCGAATGCCTTTGACGCCTGGATGCCAAATTTAGTCGATTGCAGACCCGTGGTAATGTACGGATGGCTTTGTGCATCAATATCTGGATTGATGCGAAGCGCAATGCGGGCTTTCTTTCCCATTCGAAGCGCTGCACGTGAGATCGTGTGCAGTTCTGCTACCGATTCAACGTTGAAGGAAAAAATGTTCTGCTTCAATGCGTATTCGATTTCATCTTCTCGTTTCCCCACACCTGCGAAGACAATTTTGTCCTGAGTAAACCCGGCTTTTAACGCAAGATACAACTCCCCGACAGACACTACATCCGCACCAGCGCCTTCTGCAGCAAGTAATTTTAAAATAGAATGATTCGCATTCGCCTTCAACGAATAACACACAAGATGATTCGTTTCTCCCAGCGCGCCGCGGAGTGATCGATAATTCTCTGTGATTTGGTTCTTGCTATAAACGTACAATGGCGTACCGTACTCTTCCGCTAATTCTTTTAACGGAATGTCTTCACATGTGAGAGCGTTTTTTTTATATGTTATATAATTCATGTACGATTTGAGATTTTCGATTGATAAGAAAGCATCGTGATATATCTATTTCTATTCCTCATTTATGTAAGCAACCCAATAAGCATATCTAACGGCATGCGCAGTGTGAGTACAATAGAAAAAACAGCATGTTGGAATGGCGCTATTCGCATCAGCATAATAACAATGAGGATTCCGAAGAATCCGATTTGCCGAAACTGCTCGCCTACTTTTTCCGGAAGCAACGATGACAATATATGCGAACCATCTAACGGTGGTACAGGAATCAGATTAAAGACCGCAAGAAAAATATTCAGCGTGATACCGGCGGCAAACATGCGAATCACAAATGTTGCCATTTCACGTTGAAGATCACTTTCGGCCAACGTCATCGAACCGAGAATGTGCACTGAAAGAATGTAAAAAATCGAACAAAAGCATGCCATCAATAAGTTAGAGAACGGACCCGCAATGGAGACAAGAATATCGTCCCGGTGGAAATTACGAAAATGAGCCGGATTGACTGGTACCGGTTTTGCCCATGCAATAAACACAGATCCGGCAGAGATAAACGACAACAATGGAATTGCAATAGATCCAATTGGGTCAATATGGGGAATCGGATTAAATGTTAACCGGCCGGCATCACGAGCTGTGGTGTCGCCCAGACGCAGCGCCACCCATCCATGTGCTATTTCATGCACGACTATAGAAAAAAGCAGAATCGGTAATACATACAGAGAATCCAAGAGACTGTCCTTTCAAAAACAATCCGTCCCGCTGCGATGCGGGACGGGCAAGAAATACTATCTGCACTCAATACATATAGTAGGTACCAAAAAATGTGGTGGAATTCAAGAAGTTCCCTTATGTAAATCATTGCATCTGCGGCACTGTTTTTCTATATTCATTCCATATTTCATATAGCATCATTATGCACTTTGACTGTCCGAGGTTTCAAATGAACATCAGATTCTTGTCCTTGCTCTCCGGTATCCTTTGCGTTGCGACGATTCTCAATGCTCAGGCACCCTCTGTTCAACTAAAGATTAAAGAAAAATCCGGTTTCTTAGGTATGGGCGGTCCTCGCACACTGAAGATCGAACTCTCGAATCAAAATCGCCAACAATCATTAACAAGCGACAGCGTTAACAGTGGGGAGTACTTCTACTTTCTTGTGACACCTTTAGAAGATTGGAAGCTTGATGAAGATTTTGCAAAGGAAGAGATTTCTAAAATCAATATTAATCAAGACGGAAATAAAATCTCCATTGCATGGAAGAGTGATTTGATCAAGGGGGGAAACAATGCCATGTTGCTTGGATTCTCAAAGACGTTCAAATTCAACCTTCCCTTTTCGTTCCAATATCCGGTCGATGAAGTAATGAATCAGGCAGAGTATATAGTACCGCAGGAACTATGGCCGGGGTTTACGACAATCACCGATCTTACGAAGCAAGCCGAAACCGCGACAGTTGCGAAACAATTCAAATCAGCTATTGGATTCTATGAGCAGATTCTGGGGAATAAAAACTTGCAGATTTTCCCTCAATATAAAGAGTCAAAGAAAAAGCGCACTCAATGTTTCGATAGTTTTCATAACGAAACTTCTTTGTCGTTCCAAGCGGCAGCTACAAATGCACAAATGGATTTGAATTCACGTATTGCCCTTATGGATAGGTTTAAGCCAAACTTTAAGATGATACTCGATTCATTACCGCGGGCCGAGTGGAACATCGGTTCGCTTGATTCAGCTATCGCCCCTATTTTAAATCAATGCCGAAATTCACTCGCTCATCTCAACAGTATTCGTGATTCGCTCCAGCATATTCTGGACGATCAGAATGTACGATGGATTGTCGAAGGCTCCGCAACGGGTAAAAACGGTTACCTTTATGAATACATGATCCAAACATTAGCATCGGCATTTTCATCTCTCAATTTTGCTGACACACTTTCACCAGAATTGAAAGTGAAGATATCAGATGAATATCAGACACGTTTGGTAAAATACGACATCATGTCGTCGTATGATACATTCATCCGCATTTGTAACGAACGGTATCAAACACATCTTCCCATTTTTCCGATCGATTTCCTTCCAAACCTCAAGAAAGACAGCATTTCTTTTTTCCTGCCCTATTATTCAATGCTCAAAGCAGTAAACGATTATTACTACGGCAACTTCGCAAGCGCAAAGAAAGAGATCCTCCAAATCTTCCGCACGAATTACGAACCGGACATCAATAGTCGATTTGACGTAATGCGTGTGGTTATTGCGAACCGCGAACAACGTATTTCACCGGACGTGATGAAGATGTTCGAAGAAGCAGAACAATTGGAAAAAGCAAAAGATCTTCAGAATGCACAAGACAAATACCGCCAAATCACATTGATTGCACCAAATTTTGCGTACGGGTTTTTTATGCTCGGGAAATTCTACAGTCGTACAGGCGATCCCATCCGGGCAAATTATTCGTATCAACGGGCATATCAAATTGACTCGCTTTATTTGAGCGCTTATCGCGAGAGCTATAGTATCTTTCTGAAGCAGAGCAACTTCAAAGAAATTATTAACATGTATTCCATAGCACTTACTAAAGGGAACAATTATTGGGAAATTAATTATACTCTAGGCGTAGCTTTTGCCGGCGAGGCAGATCCGGCACGCGCCATCCAAAGTTTTGAACGCGCACTTGCACTCAATCCAAAAAGCTATAGTACCAATATCCAGATTGGACTCGCGCATCAGAATGTAAAGAACTACCAAAAAGCGCGCGAGTATTTTAACAATGCCATCGGCTTGGATCCCACGCGGCAGGAAGCAGTCGATTATCTGACAAAGTTGAACGAACTCCAGCGAACCGGCAGATGAATCCAATGTTTCAAGAAATGTTGCGAAAGGGATTCCAAGGTGAATCCCTTTTTGCTTTTCATTCAATCGGTTCTTATATTGAAACGCCCAATTGCAGGCGTTTATGAGAGAACGCTCAGCTTATTGGGCATTTTTTACAAAGGGGCACGTGGCGAAACTGACAGACGCGTCCCGCAAAACGATTTCGGGTAGATGGCGAAACTGGCAGACGCGCTAGCCTTAGGAGCTAGTGGAGTAATCCATGGGGGTTCAACTCCCCCTCTACCCACAGAGGTTTTGCGGGATGGGGAAACCCATGCGGGTTCGAGTCCCTCCGTGCCCACGAATTATATATTATAAACTAAAGGAAGTTGAGCGTGGAAGTAACTATTCAATCGTTGTCAGATGTCTCACGCGAAGTGGAAATCACCGCCACAACAGAAGACCTTACGCCTCATTTTGATAAAGCATATCTAGAGTATCGAAAGAAAATCGAAATTCGTGGATTCCGAAAAGGGAAAGCACCCTTAGATATCGTCAAAAAACTTTATGGCGATTTAATTGAAAACGATTCTCTGAATGAAGTTGCTACCGAGATGTACCGCAAAGCTGTAAAAGAAAAAGAGTTGAAACCCATCGGCGAACCCGTACTCGTCGACATGGATTATAAACGCGGCGAAAGTTTTCGGTGTAAGATTCAATATGATATCCGTCCGACCATAGGGGTGAAACAATACAAAGGTATTGCAGTAGAGAAAAGTGTGCATACCATAACCGATGACGAGGTTGAAAAAGAAATCATCCGTCTGCAACGGATCAATGCTACGATGGAAGAGGTGGAGGCTGTTACCGATCCAGAGCATATTGTCACCACGACCCTCCAGGACTTAGACGACAGCGGTACTCCGGTAATCGGGAAGAAGAGTGATGATGTTCGTTTTTATCTCGCTGACGATCAGCTTGAGCAGCCATTTAAGGATGCGTTAAGAGAAGCGCGAAAAGGCGGTAATTATCGCGTGCAATTTGAACATAAGCACGGTGAGCATGCACACCCCGTCAACACACAAATCATCGTTACAAAGATTCAAAAAGTCACACTCTCACCGCTGGACGATGCGTTTGTCGCTAAAGTCACAAAAGATAAGTTCATAACTGTCGATTCATTACGGGCAGGAATTCGGGAAGATATCATTGCCTATTGGAAGGAAAAAACCGAACGGCAGGTGATCAACTCGATAACATCTGAAATTATCCGACTTCATGAATTTCAGGTGCCGGAATCGCTTATACGCAGTGTGCTTGAAGGACTCTTGGAAGAAGTGAAGAATGAATATCCCAACAAACGATTACCGGATGAATTTAACATCAAGAAATTTAACGAGGAGAACCGCGCGTATGCCATCTACCAGGCAAAGTGGGCATTATTGCGCGAAGAGTTGATCAAAGCAGAGAATATCACTGTTTCCGATGGAGACCTTGAAAAGTTAGCAGAAACGGAATCTGTTAAAATTAAAATTCCGAAAGATCGTCTTATCAGCTATTACAAATCTTCCGATCAGATCAAAGATCGCCTTATCGGCGATAAGCTATTGAAAATTCTTGTGGACTCGGCAAAAATAAGGGAAGTCCCTGAAAAAGTATAAAAAAAAGGAAAAAATCATTATGGCATATCCTGAAATCTATAATCAACTCGTTCCCATTGTCGTAGAACAAACCGGCCGTGGCGAGCGATCATTCGACATTTTCTCGCGGTTGCTGAAAGAACGGATTGTCTTCCTCGGCACACCTATCGACGATACCGTCGCCAGTCTTACCATTGCCCAGTTATTGTTCCTCGAATCGGATGACCCGGATAAGGACATTCACCTCTATATTAATAGCCCGGGCGGAAGTGTGTCTGCTGGCCTTGCCATTTATGATACGATGCAGTATATTCGTCCAGATGTTTCCACCATCTGTATGGGTATGGCGGCAAGTATGGCCGCTGTGCTGCTGGCAGGTGGAATGAAAGGAAAGCGTACAGCACTTCCTAATGCGCGGGTGATGATTCACCAGCCATGGGGTGGCGTCCAAGGTACGGCGTCTGATATCAGTATTCAAGCAGAAGAGATTCTCAAAACCAAGAAGCGGATTAACGAGATTCTTTCTATGCATACTGGACGTTCACTTGATCAAGTTGAAAAAGACACGGATCGAGATTATTACCTCGCTGCCGATGAAGCAAAAGAGTACGGGTTGATTGATAATATCCTCGTGAAGCGAATCGGTGAAGTAAAGAAAGAAAAATAATCGTTCACAAATTACCGATAATGAATAAAAGTCGGAAACGATATGACACAGAAACCTAGGCAAGGCGAAAAAATTGCGTGCTCCTTCTGCGGACGCACACCAGAAGAAGTCAACAGTATCATCGCAGGACCGGATGTCTATATTTGCGACCTTTGCGTTGGGAGTTCTGTTGACATCATCAAGAACAATATGGCGGCAATTAATGCGCGGCGGTTTGGCTTCCGTCGTTCACTGACACCTGTTGACATTAAGAAGTCCCTTGATGAATTTGTCGTTGGACAAGAGCATGCCAAGCGCACACTTGCAGTAGCGGTGTACAACCATTACAAGCGCATCGATGCAAGTGATCAAATGGCAAATCTCGATGAAGTAGAAATCGAGAAGAGCAACATCCTCCTCGTTGGGCCAACAGGAACCGGTAAGACACTGCTGGCACAAACACTTGCTCGAATTCTTGATGTACCTTTTGCCATTGCCGACGCAACGACATTAACAGAAGCCGGATATGTCGGTGACGATGTTGAAACGATCCTCGTCTATCTTTTACAGAACGCCGACTATAATGTTGAGAAAGCCGAACGGGGTATCGTTTATATTGATGAGATTGACAAAATTGCTCGTAAAGGCGACAGTGCTTCTATTACGCGTGATGTTTCCGGCGAAGGTGTACAGCAAGCACTACTGAAAATCCTCGAGGGCACCATCGCCGGTGTTCCACCGAAAGGCGGGCGCAAACATCCCGAGCAAAGTCTCATTAACGTCAATACAAAGAACATCCTCTTCATTTGCGGCGGTGCATTCGATGGATTGGAGAAAATTATCGAGCGGCGTGTGAGTCAAAATCCAGTTGGGTTTGGAGCTGATCTCAAAGGAAAGAAGAGCAAGTCCCGTGAAAAAATTTTACAGCAAGTAGAGCCGGATGATTTGCTCAAGTACGGATTGATTCCGGAATTTATCGGCCGGTTACCCGTTACCGCTACACTTGATCCGCTTGACGAAACTGCGCTCTTGAACATCCTGACACAGCCGCGCAATGCAATCGTAAAGCAATATCAAAAACTCTTTTCACTGGAAGGTGTAGAATTGGAACTTGAGGAGAGTGCGCTCAAATCAGTTGTCGATAAAGCAATGGAACGAGGCACAGGTGCTCGCGCCCTCCGCTCTATTATCGAGGCAGTGATGCTTGATGTGATGTACCATCTGCCCTCACGAAGCAATGTTTCGAAGTGCATCATCACCAAAGATACCATCCTCAAAGCGAAAGATCCGATTTACCTCTACGAGGAACGAAAGTCGGCATAAAGCAGTTTTAACAATTTACTGTCAGATATACTATCAACGCCTGTCAAATTCTCTCTGGCGGGTGTTGTGTTTTTTTCAGGCGGCATAATCCATCGTAAACGCCGTTTTGCATTGGAGAATAATGACAACCATGTTGTTGTAATCGGCAGGTAGGATGCTTGGATCATCGTACCGAAATTTGATGAATTAGACGACTTCTGTTCTTGTTCTTGAATTCACAGCTGCTTTCATTTTGAATATCTTGAAGTGACCTATCCCCCATTTGTTCAATCTGAATTTCATTGCTGTGTTCAGGCAACCCAAACCATATTTCATACTCCGAACAAAATTAATGGAAGATGCTTCCGGAAAATATTTTGCCGGACACGTTATCTCACCTACACGGAACCCTGCATACAGTATCTGTGAAAGCATCTGATTATCGAAAACAAAATCATTTGAATTATCATCCAAGGAAATCGTTTCCAGAACTTTTCGAGTAAAAGCCCGGTAGCCCGTGTGGTATTCCGACAGCTTTTCATCCATCATAATATTTTGGATGAGTGTTAACAAACGATTATTTATATACTTATATATTGGCATCCCTCCCTGAATCGCTTTTCCTCCAAGGATACGAGAGCCAAGCACAACGTCATATTCTCCCGACAAAAGAAGGAACACCATTGCGGGAATCAGTTTTGGAGTGTACTGATAATCAGGGTGAAGCATGACGACAATATCCGCACCACATTCAAGAGCTGCCCGGTAACAGGACTTTTGATTTCCACCATAACCAAGATTTTTTACATGGACGAGCGTACGGATATTAAGGCTCTTCGCAACTGCTACCGTGCGGTCAATACTGGCATCATCAACAAGAAGAACCTCGTCAACAATGTCGAACGGTATTTCACGATAAGTTGTTACTAAAGTCTTTTCTGCATTATATGCTGGAAGAACGACAACGACTTTTTTATTTCGTACCATTGGCCTGGAGACCTTTCATTAGCTTATCTACACTTGTTCAATTCCAAGAACAATCAATTTATTAATATGCAACGCCCCTGTTATTGCTTTGTTTGGTAACTTTAATATCCTGTAATTGTGGTGCTTTTACTTTTAATTCAAATCTATATCCTTCAAGATATCCCATCGGATACCATGAGAAGTTCATTTGCCAGCAGTGAAGATCCCGCGTAACGCTGACGGACTGAATGAAGGGCTTTTTGCTGACAAAATCATACGATATACCATTGAGTGCAATTTGCCACTTCTCCGTAAGATTGAAAGAAAGGCTTGCATTCACCGAAGACGAACGAGAATAACTTTGTGGAGTTGACTGCAACTGCGAGAAGTTAAAATAGACACTGATGTTCCATGGAATACTGAAGTCTGCATCTTCTTGGTCAAAAGGAGAATAGTACACTTTTTTCTGACCTAATGATTGCATCGTTTGCCCTGAAGATTTTTCCTGCTCTTGTATAGTACTATCAGGAATACCTGCATTGCTCGGCTTCTGTTTCTTCTCGCCTTTGAATGATGTGGATAAACTCAGCGAAAACGATGTTAGATCTCCAAACTTTCCCACTTCCTTCAACAAAAACCGATTGATACGCGCGCCTTTTGTACCATAGGCAGTGACAGCATTTGGATCAAAAGCATAAAGATTGTAAACTGCATTTCCTGAAACATCAAGATACTGTCCGATGTTTGTACGATAGCCAATAGTCACATCACTAAAGTTCATAGAGTCTTTTGCAAAATCATAACTTGTACGCGCACCTATATTGATTAACTGAATCTTGTCTTCTGTTTTTGCGCTGTCTCCTTTTTGTATCTTCATCTCAAAATTGTTGCCAACATCAAACGATCCCGTCATCGAATACTTCTGCATTTTATCGCCATAAATATAAATCTGCTTATTGTAAAAAAGTCCGAATGTAGGTGTAACAGTTTGACGAATTGCTGTTATACCTAAAATGTCGGGTTGAAACATTCCGAAGAGCTTGGTGCTGACATTCACGCCGGTGTTCACATTTCCTACAATATTTTTCGTTCGGGACGTGCTGTGAGCGAGTAGACTATCTGTTGTATCACGAAATGGTTTTTCATTTTGTCCCCATGTCCGCGCATCACTGAAAGAAAGCGATGGTGCTATATTGAAATATCCAAGCTTGGGGGGGGAAATCAAGAAAGATAGTCCTTGTGAGAGCGATTGTGTCTTGGTGTGTAGAAAATCATTTATGTTTGTAAGATTTTGCTCAGATGGTGATGATTTAACTGAATCTACTACCGCAGCAACTTTTGACTGGTTATTGCTCGCATTCGCATTATAGCTGAAGCCCAGCATCTCAATGAAGCTCGGCTCAGATCCTGTAGTTGAGGAAAATCCTCGTGTCTTGGTTGTTTTGCGAAAAGGAAAAATTTGTCCTTGCGAAAATGAAATAGATGGCAGATTTTCGTTTGTTTCACCGGTAATAAGATTTTGATCACGATAAACATTAATGGACAATGATCGGTTTGATGCTTCCCAACTTTTCCAATACGTAGCATTTGAAACGACATTTTGCTGGAGAATATCGCTCAAGTTGGTACTAAAGTTCTTGAAATAATTGGTGCTCATAAATGTAAAATTGATATCCAGATGCGACGATGGGCTGATTTGTTGGCCATGAGTAATGTTTACATGGTATTGCCGTATTTTATTAAAATTCGGGTCGCTCGCTTCTCCTTCCGGAGTACTAGTAATCTGTGCTGTGATACTGCCTCCAAAGTTATAGCGCAGCGCATAGCGAATGTTTGTTTGGTTCTGCCATCGGCCGCGCGAATAGATATCGAACATTGTTGCTATATCCCAATAATCGCTTACAGCTAAAAAATACCCAATATGGCTCAGGTACCACCCATACCGGGCATCTTCACCGTATGCAGGAGTGATAACACCGGATGAACGTCCGCCATGGGCAGGAAAGACACCGAATGGCAGCGCAAAAATCGGTACACCGGCAACGAAAAAAAACACTGGCTCTGCCACCACTTTGTCGCGCACAAATACTTTCATTTTGGGACTTTCGAAATAGAAATGCGGATCCTTGTCGTCGCACGTAGTATAGGTGCCATCGGCAACGCAGAGAACATCGGGTTCTACTTTCTTGATCTGCGTACCGACATAGTAGCCATTGTCCATCTGCGTGGTGCCGATCTTAATTTTTCCTCTCCGTGTCCGAAAATTGTACCTCACTTGATCACCGTGATATTCATTGCCGCCATCGCGCATAATAGGTTTGCCGATGACAGAATCCGCTTTTACCGTATCGGCTGCGCCGTACGCAACAAGCGTCGCATCATCCCAATTGACATTCACCCGCTCAGATTTCAAACCGATGGTTTGGTACTGCAATTCACTTTTACCATAGAGATTCATGTACCGCGTGCGGAGGGAATAGATAATGGAATCCTTCGCAGTATAATTCACAAGCGTATCGATGCTTGTGTTTGCTGTATGCTTCGTTGTGTCATTTTGAGAGACCGATGCTTTCATGGTATCTGCTTTCACCGGTTGCGCTGTTCCGAAGCCGATACCGAAAGTAGAAACAAGGAAGCAAGATAGAAGAAACCGTGTCATCGTGAACACAAGATAAATAAATATCGAGAGAAGTGCATTGGACGATGAACAATTGAGAATAGGTTTGTCACCACATTCCTAATTGAACAGATATAAGTACGCCGAAGAGATGCTTTTCGAAATTCAGACTTGTATAAGTATAGAGACCAATTCCTGCAAACCGTGTCGGACGCCAGAACCATTGCGCTTCCAGTGGCAGGCTCACACTCGTATGAGTAACTATTGAAGTAGGTGTTTCATACGCAGCACGCACCAATCCAATACCGGCACCGATGGAAGCATAGATTGGTTCCGACTGCCACAGAGGTCCATACAAAACACCATAATCAGAAAATTTATAGTTTACCTGTGTCGGATCAATTTTTTGAACGGTGGGATTTTTATTCGTCACGCCGATCATCCGCGCACTGATCATGCTGTGCTCAAACTGATAACAGTACACCATACCGGCATTCATTGAAAATGTATTGCCGACCAGCGAAGGACCTGCTCCGAGACTTACCCACCAAGGATGATTTTGATGCTCGAGTTGAGACTTGAGATACGAGACAGGGGAGACAAGAATGAGAAATCCTGCTAGCCATTTCAGATATCGTGATAGCTTCATACAATTCCTTCCTTACAGCATTCCATTCCGTTTCCGAAGAAACCACTCCAGCGCAAATACAAAGATGACGAGTGCAAGCATCCAGCGAGAATTCCAGATTTCGATCTCCGCCGACTTACTGACATCCCGTGGTTTGAAATTGGGTAAACTGGTAACATCGTGCAGAAGTGAACTAAATTCATTACTTTCGTAGTATCGCCCTCCCGTCTGCGCAGCGATCTGTTGTAGTAGCGGCTTGTTCATACGTGTCTCAAGGTACTCCGCATGAAAACCGCCGACAGAGAATGTACCTTGATCCTCGCCGATGAGTGTGCCATTTACCTTCACCGTTGCCACAAATTTATATTCTCCCTCCGACAACCGATCATACACTCCTTGATACTGACCGCTGCCGAGCGGGTTCAGTACCAACGGACTCATATCGTTTCCATGTTGCACGCGCACTTCGATCTGAGCATCATCCAACGGCTGAAAGCTGTCGTCATATACTTGGGCAGTAAATTCCACAGCATCTTGTGTTGTAAAAATATGCTTAGAAGGCTGAACGACAATTCGCCTCGCATCTTCTTGCGTTGTCAGCCACCGGATGGCATTACCGAGAAAGCTCTCAAGTACTTTTTCCGTTCCACTTCCGGAACTGGACAGCATATTCCAGCGCCACAATCCGTAGCCAAGCACAGAAACAGATTTCTTCTTATTCACATTTCTTGCAACAATAAAAGGATCGTTCAGCGGCGCCGATTGGAATCGAACCGTAGCAAGAATCTCTGACTCAACCTTTGCTCGGAATATTCCCTTCGGTTGGAAGACAGGAGGGAGTTTGGACCACGCTTCAAGCGAATTGGCAGCATTACCAATTTTCAAGATCGGGTTATTCCGCTGTGCTTCCGGAACATTGGCGAAGACTTGAAGTTCATTACCGTCAACACTTCCAGCACTGAACGGTAATACCGGTTCTAATGTACGCAGCTGGTCGAAATTCATCGTTCTGCTTAACACAGTCAACAATGGCCTCTCAGCGGCCAACACTACTTGTAGACTCTGCGGATTACTGCGTGAGGTTGGGAAACCAATAATTACCAAACAATCAGTTTCAGCAAATCCTTGTGCCGTCAGTTCACCCTCATAGAACAGTCCATTTTCCCGCTCAATGAAAGTCTTCACTTCAATATTCTTGTCATTTGTCAACATGTTTTGGATACAAGCCACATCCTGACTTGGTGAACCTGCAATGAGAGTCACATGCAGTTTGCTTTTTAAGACTTTTGTGAAAAAACTTATGCGATTATTTTGCAGTGCGAGTTCACCGGGGAGTTGAGAAATTTCTGCCTCAAATTTCTGCGTTCCCTCTTTCTCTGGAAAGAATGAGAGAGGAACAAGATAATCCCGTATACCGGGTTCCAACACCAACGATTTCTCGTCAAGGATTCTTGCACCTTCAAGAAGAGACACTTGTACACGCTCGCCACCGAATCCCGCACTGTGTACCATTACATTTACAGGTACTTTAGTGCCAACATAGGTAATCTCATTTGTTAACACCTTACGAATGAGAATGTCCTTTTGCTCGCTCGTATCGCCCACACCGATGGTGAACACTGATACACCCAATTCTTCTGCTTCGTACAACGGATTCATTCCGACGGTTGAGTTGCCATCCGTGATAAGTACAACAGCTTGAAGATTGGAAGAAGCAGATGTTCGTTTGATCGAATTTAACGCTTCGGCTATATCGGTCGCCTCTCCTTGCAATGTCAATGAATCCTCAGCAATCGCGCTTAGGTTTCGAACTTTTCCGTCGAAGAGTGAATAATCAACTTTTCCGTCTTTACCGATCTGCTGCCATATCGAAGAACGAAGGATCGATTTGAGCGTCTCATCCCTTCGCCCTGACTTATCTTTAATTGCCATACTCTGGGAATTATCTACCAACACCTCAACAATGGGTTGATCAACTGAGTACGTAATGAGTGAGAGCAACGGTTCACCGATAAGTAGAAACAGAAAAAACAATCCTAAACTACGGAGGGAAATGAGAACAATCCGTTTTAACGAAGAAACAGGCGGCACGGTGACGTGATAGACAGCCATTGCCATTGCAACGGAACACATACCAGCGAGTAAAAGGAGAACAACACGGAATGAAAGAGAGAAGTGCAACTCTGGCATCGGTAACGTCTACTTGAGAAATACCATTTTAATTGAAAACATTTTATCGAGTGTTTCCAACCGGGCAAAATAGACGCCTGCAGCAACTTGGCGTCCACGATCATCTGTTCCATCCCATTGCTTTGTGTCACTAGAAAAAACCTGGCCCCGGTAGATCGTTTTTACACGTTGCCCCAGAAGATTAAACACCACCAGTTCAACATCCGTCGGCACAGGGACTTTAAAAGTAAGCTTTGTGGGATTTGCCTTGCTAAATGGGTTGGGAAAATTTTGATATAGTTTGTTTGCTATCGGAGTAATGTCATGCATCATAGCAGCAAATGCATCCACAAATCCATGCCCGTAATAGTTATTTGGGTACACTGTCGTTTGGATTGTGCCATCATTAATGTGTCTGGCTGTCTGAAGTAATGCTTGCCGTACTTGCATATTGGTGAGTTCTGGATGTGCCGAGAGCACTAACGCTGCTGCGCCCGCCACAAGTGGTGTTGAACACGATGTGCCCCCGACAGAAAGATATCCTGTTGTTGTAGATCCATCAGCCCAATACACTCCCATACCTTGTGCAACAACTTCTGGTTTGATACGCCCGTCTGCTGTAGGACCACATCCACTGAAAGACGCCAGTTCGCCGACCGAGGATGTCGCACCAACAGCGATAATGCTGTCAGCATCTGAGGGAGACCAAAGAGTTGAATCGGCGTGAAGAATTTGACCATTATTACTGAAAACATATCCTTCATTTCCTATGGCTGTCACTACTAAAACTCCTTTCCTTGATGCAATCACAGCAGCCTGCGCAACTTTTGTCGTTCTTCCATTCAAATCAGAAGTGACATAGGTTGGCGGAGGCGCGAAATCCTTATATGCGAGCGATGACGAAGTAATATCAGCGCCAAGACGTTCCGCCCATTCGAGCGCAGCGACGTACGTATCCTCTTCACTATGAAAATCGACTCTTCCGCTGCTATCCATTTCCGTCTTGGCAAGAAGAAACGAAGCGCCATACGCCGCACCAATGAGTTGACCAGGAGCAAATCCACCGACAGCAGAGAGTGTGCCTGCGCCATGGTTGCCTTGTTCAGAATTTTCCCACGACTGTCTGTTGACATTACTGATATTATGGATAAAATCGGAATCTGCAACAATCTTGATATTCTTTAATGCTTCGTGTGTTCGATAGTTATTGAATCCATCGTCCAGCATACCGATGAGAACACCAGTACCGGTCACACCGATTGCATGAAGGTCAACCACTTTCATATTCGTCAACTGTGTTGCCGATGGCCCATAGTCTAGACCCTGAGAACCCGATGCTTTCTTAAACGGCAGTGTAGGTGATATGCTTGAAGACGGTACCGGTCTTGGGTGTTTCATCACTGCCACTTGCTCCGTGGCAGCCACTGGAAGCAATTTATTTATTGCTTGAATTTGTTGTTGTGTGCCTTCCACCGATACTGCATTAAACCATCGCGATATTGTTCGTATTTTGACTCCTGTTTGTTTGATCTGAGCAATAACAGCTTCCGAGACAGGAAGGTCAAGTTGGTCAATAAGACGATCCGGAGGAAGTACTTTTGCGCGGCGTTTGAGTGCACGTTCTGAGATACCAAGCAGGGCAGGATTGGTTGATTGAAGAGTGGTTGTACCTTGGTCGCGGAAAAAAACCCACATACGTTGGAGAGAAGAAGACTGCGCGCTCGCAACCTCTGACAGTAACATCATCACACAGAGTAGTATCTGCGTTTGCTTTTTCATCTATGTCTTCACGTTGTTTCGCAATCACAATGCTGGTTATGACTTCACATCGTGAACCAATTTTTCAACAATCTGAATAGCTGAAACACCTTCTGCTTCAGCATTGAAGCTTGTCACAAGACGGTGACGCAACACCGGTCCGGCTATTGCTTTCACATCGTCAATATCCGGAGTAAAGCGCCCGCGGAGAATTGCGCGTGCTTTTGCGCCAAGAATGAGATACTGTGATGCCCGCGGACCTGCTCCCCACCGAATCCAATTTCTGATATAGACCGGCGCATCTGATGATGATGGACGTGTCGAATCTGCCAGCCTTACAGAATACTCAATGACATTATCTGCTACAGGCACACCGCGTACAAGATTTTGAAATTCAACAATATCATGAGCAGAAAGAATGTGTTTGACCGATGCATCATATTTGCTTGTTGTGGATTTGACAATTTGAACTTCTTCCGCAAACGACGGATAGTCGAGCCAAAGATTCAACATGAAACGATCAAGCTGTGCTTCGGGTAATGGATACGTTCCTTCCTGTTCAATAGGATTTTGCGTAGCAAGAACGAAGAATGGTTCATCGAGCATATAGGTTTCGCCGGCAACTGTCACGTGATGTTCCTGCATTGCTTCTAACAATGCCGCTTGCGTTTTCGGCGGCGTTCGGTTGATTTCATCGGCAAGAATAATGTTGGCAAATACCGGACCACGCACAAACTTGAATGCCTTCGCTCTGGTAGATACATTCTCTTCGATAATTTCCGTTCCGGTAATATCGCTCGGCATCAAATCAGGAGTAAATTGGATGCGGCTGAATTTTAAATCCAGTGCTTGCGCCAGTGTTTTAATCAGGAGCGTCTTTGCTAATCCCGGCACACCAATGAGCAGACAATGTCCGCGCGAGAGCAGCGTAATAAAGAGATGTTCAATTACAATATCCTGACCTATGATCACTTGAGCGATTTCTGATCGCAGGTCTTTATATGCCTGCGTGAGTTGGTTTAAAAATTCGACATCGCCTATTGGTTTTACGTTTTTCGCCACATGCGTACCCGTGATAAGTGTTGTGTACACCGCCGATCAAAGGCGGATATCGACGTAAATAGTCTTTTTTAGTTCATCAAGCCATTCCGCATTGAGCTTATTACGCTTCATGTAGAGTGCAAGCTGCTCGATGCGTTTATAATCATCTTGAACATTGATTGCATGTGGTAGCGTTCGTTTACGCATCCAAATAATGTGGAATCCATAGGATGCTCCAACCACGGTTCGCTGTGGTTCGCTTATTTCCCCCGCCTTCGTATTCTTGATTTGTCCTGCAAAATCCGGTTGTAACTGATCTACAGTCAAAGTACCTAAATCGCCACCGACTGATTTTGTATCTTCATCCTCTGAATACTTACTTGCAAGTTCTGCAAATGATTCACCTTTCAGTACCCGTTCCCGAAGAGCCCGCAAAGTATCTACGGTTGCAGAGTCGCTTGCAGGTCCTTTGTCAATCTTCATGAGAATATGTCGTGCATGCACGGATTCTCCGCGCCTGCCGATCAATTGAATGATGTGAAATCCAAATTGTGTCTTGACAATTCCAGAGATGTCGCCTTCTTTCAATCCGAAGACGGTCTCTTCAAATTCTCGCACAAATACTCCGCGCTTTTCCCATCCCAAATCGCCGCCGCTGGCTGCAGATCCAGGATCTGTTGAATACCGTTTTGCAAAATCAGCAAAATCACCGCCTGCATGAATACTATCAAGAACCGATTGCATCAATTGCCGTGTTTTTGCTTCCACCGCAGTATCGGGTTTAGGTACAATATAAATATGGCTCAGCTCGAACTCTTCCGGAACCTGCGGCAAGCTATCTCTGAAGGATATAAAGAAGTCCTCCACCTCGCGCCGTGTGACAGAGATCGAGGCTTCACGCTGCTGGCGTACTTTCTGCACCAGAAGCTGATTCTTGATTTCCGTTCTGTATTCACGTTTGATACGGCTTATGGATTTGCCGTACATTTGTTCCACTCGTTGCTCGGAACCAACCTGCCGGACAAAATTTGCTATCTGCTGGTCGAGTGCGCGTGTAATATCATCATCCGTCACTTCGATGCTGTCGATCAATGCTTGGGCAAGAACGAGTTTCTCTGAGATCAATCCATCAAGCACTTGCGTGCGTAATCCTTTTTGATTCGGATCGATGCGGTTTTGCATCGCTAGAAATGACACTCGCTCGTTCAACTCTGATTCTGTGATGATTTCCTTGTCCACAACCGCCACAATACGATCGATCAAGGTCTGAGCCGATAGTATTAATGGAATCAAGAGAATTGTCAGCAACAAAAATATTTGACCATACTTCATATTTTCCCTTATTCTTCGATTTTCAGCTTTCCGGAATCGGATGTCGAGTTAACGAACACTTCAATTGCATGTTTTGCACGAAGATTCTGAATGAGTTGATCAAACAATTTTCGTCGCCGCTCAACAGTCAATCTTCCGCGGATTTCTTGTTCCACCATCGGTACTTCTGCAGTTTGTCCATGTTTGACAAATTTCCAGATAACCAAGATGTAATAACCGTTATCAGTATTAATAGGAAAGGAGAGTTCACGGATTGCCACTTTCGTGGCAACGCGCCATAGTTCTGCCGGCATAAACGTTGCTTGCGTTTGGTACGATGAATCTACGCGCATCAGTATAGAAGATTCTTGCTGAATGACAGCGGAACTCCATGGTGTTCCTTTCAAAACAAGATTGCGAAATTCCGTAGCGGCATCTCGATTCTTGAAGAGCACGTAGCTGACCAATGCGATGTCGTGCATCAAATCGAATTCCTTGATGTGTGCATTGTAGTACTGTCGAACATCCTGCGGAGAGAAGTTTGACAGTTGCTGGGAATACACTTCTTTATCCAGCAGCGCATTGATGGTAAGTTGGCGCCGCACATCTTCTACTTTCTGACTCATTTCATCTGAGCGATCCAACCCGCGTTCTACTGCCTCGCGATAAAGCGATTCTTCCGTGAGCCACCGTTGAATGTACTGCTGAATTTGTGCTGGCGATGGCTCGTATGATGTATCGATATGCGCACGGATTTCTTCTAACGCCAACGTTTTATTATCAAGACGGGCAACAGGCGTCTTACCTGATTCCGTTTTGGAACAACCGGCTGCCATAATAGCAAAAAGAGCCGCGAGAAGAAATTTACTGGAGTTCAACCCGTTTCCTCTTGAATGCTTCTGTCAGAGCTTCTTTATTGATGGTCACTGGATACTTTTTCTTGAGCGCTTCAATCCATTCTTGCTCACGCTGCTTTGATGCCACTTCTTGATATCCGCTCGCAACCTCTGGCATTGCTTCCTCGAACGTCTTCACGTGTGCGCTGTCCCTGCCCAATGCCTTAATGATAGACCAACCTGTTTCAAATTTAAACGGCGCAGTGATGCTGTCGATTGCCATCGTTGATGCCTTCAATGACAAATCATTGAATGTGAATAGTTGGAATCCCCACACACCTTTCTTTGCTTGATATCCGAGACGATTGGTGCATTCCTGTGCAACATCCATGAAGTCCTTGCCATGTTGCACTTTCCAGTACGCTGCCTTTGCTATGCTATCCGTTGTTGTATAGATTTCGGCAAAGTTGACGCGTTCCGGCCAGCGGTAATTTTCCATGTGCGCATTGTAATATTCCCTCAACAACGAATCATTCACCATAACTTTTTTCCATACTTCGTCCTGTTCGATACGATAGAGTAGCGTTCCCTCTTCATATTCCTGCAGGAGTTGAGCGAGTATAGGATGTCTCTCTGCAGCATGTCGTGCATGCTGTTCGAGCGCCACGACATCGACAAGCTTAGTCACGAGCACCCAAACATTTGCGGGAGTTAAGATATAGTCTTTGTATTCGTTTGTGGTTATTACTTTATCGGCAAAATCTTTTACTTTCAATGGGCGGCCCGTGCAATGGATAAGCGTTGTTTTCAACATTTCAGTCGAAAAGGTATCTTTCCAATTTTCATTACCCGCCGTCTTAGTGGTGTCAAGCTTGGAAATCAACATATGCACGGCTGTAGAATCGATGAGAACACGGTATTGAGTTTTCAACTTCCCTACGTAATTCTTATACTCATACTGATAACGCACTTGTTGGTACTGACTCTTCATGTCCTTCTGCATTTCCACAAACGATGGTAATGCTTTTTTTTCTGTGAGTGTGAAAATATGATAACCATAATTGAACTTCATCGGCTCTGATATAGAATCGATTTGCAACTTGTAGAATACATCTGCAACCGCTGGCGGAATCCGATCACGTTCATAGAATCCAATGTCGCCATTGTTCGCTACACTTTGAGGATCTTGACTATATTTTTGCACCACTTCCTTAAAACTAGCACCGCTTTTTAATCGCTTATATAACATCCAAACAGTATCACGAACCGCAACAGTATCGCTTGATGATTCGTTGAACCGAAGGAGGATGTGGCTTATGCGGACAGATCCTGGATTCGGCCGCCGAGCTGTTACTTTTATTACGTGATACCCATATTGAGTGCGTAGAGGTCTTTTGGTATACTCTCCAGGTTTCAGTAAAAAACACGCATCACCGAACTCCGGCACCATCCTATCGCTTGTAAAGAAACCGAGATCGCCATAGTTCGACTTCACTGTTGGATCTTCCGAATACCGAGATGCAAGTGAATCAAAGGGAGTATAAGGGATTTGATCGATAGCATTCACGGCGCGTATATATGCCATAAGCGTATCTTCAGGTGTTGCATATCTCTGAAGACGGAAGAGTATGTGGCTTGCACGTATTTCTTCCTTTTTCCTGTCATAAAAATTTTGAACGCCCGGTTCTACAACCTCTTTTTCAATCATATAAGACTGAGCAACAGAGGTATCATAGGAATCCATCTCGCTGACAATAGCAGAATCCTTCTCCAGCCCCTGAGCATGTGCTTCTTTGACCTTAAGCTTAAATTTTATGAGCAGGTCAAGAAATTTTTGCCTGTCTTCAAACGACGTAGCAGCACTCGAATCCCAGCCGCCGTTGTTTTTAACAAAGTTGTCTTCAAAGCTGCGGAGTGTGATTTTTTCATCACCAATAGTAGCAAGAATGGGATTGGATGCCCCACAACCGATGAAAAGAATAACAATAAAAAGGGGAACTCCGAGAATAAATATGCGCGTCATAGTTCTCTTTACCTCTGATTATGATTTTGAGATGATAGGTGCAATACCTTAGTAAGTAAAAAAGTAATCAAAAATGGCTCAGCAAGCAAGAAATTGTACGGGTAAAGCAAGAAGTAGAAAGCCCTCCTCGCGAAGGGCTTATCTATCTGTTGAAGTCTCACTACTGTAACTTCCTATCACTTTCTACTTCTGATGTCTTACTTTTTGCTTAATTCTACAATCTCTTTCTTCCGTTTCAAAATCTGGTTCGCCTTCCCCGGTTTTACGATAAACCATTGAGATGAATGAGAAGATCGAACAGTATACTTATTCGTTGTTTTGTTAAACGAGAAGCGAATCTGTACACCGGCATACATAACCGCCGCCATGATCTTCGGTGATATTGTGCTGTCAATAAAGTCATCTGCTTGAAGATTGGAAAGTGAGGAAAGAACACCATCTATCACCAATTGTTGTACCTTGTCCTTTCCGATAAGCCATGTGCTGTCTTTGAATGCCATCGAAAATGTCGTATCACCATATTGGTACTGCACTTCTTTTATGCTTTCCTTCGGTGTGGTGAAAATCGTCTTATCACGCCAATCTTTTACCGGACGGCTAAACATATAGCTGTATGCCCCTTCGACAAGGAGCACATCATTGGAATTAAGTTTTCGCGCGTACGACTCGGTATAACTTGCCGCCATCTTACCAAGAATAAACGATGTCTTCTCAATCCCTTTTTCATACACCTTCACTTCTGTTCCTGTTTGATCAACTTGAAAGACGGAATGCTTTTCCGGTTTGTTGGAGACCGTGCTTTTAACCTCAAGGTTTTTTATCTGATGAATGATTTGACCGATATTCATTTGATTTGCTTTATAGTTGATCGGTTGAGCGATATACCATTCAGTTCCACGTTTTTCTAATACAAGAGAAAACGTTGGTGTTTTGATTTCTATTTTGTCCACCGATACCGAATCGATAACAGTGAAGAAACCCGTACTCGCTGAACTTGCACTTTGTTCTCCGGGTTTTTGGAGAACAAGAAAAGCGACAATCAACAAAACAATAAACAGTCCAATGAGAATGTATGTATTCTTCTTCATAACTCTTTACCTTCTACCTACTCCACCTACAGTTGGCTTTCTAACGATCGTTTCAACGCGATGCGCCGTCTCCACCGCAGTAAACCATAACCAATAACAAGGAATGGCGGCAAAAGGAGGGCACCATACTTTAGAATCTTCTTGGTTCCATCAGAGACCTGTTCCAATGGAGGTTGATCAATGTCCTTAGAGCGAATCGTAATCAAACCTGCGTCGTCGGCAAGGAAATCTACGATGTTTACAAAGAATGTTAGATTACCGCGATTACCAGCGAAGTCGTCTTTCATAAAATCGCCATCACCCACAACGATGATACGCGTATCAGGACTCTTGGTCGTGTGTGGTACCGGAGATTTTCCTTCAAAGAAGCTTTTAAAGGAACCACTCACCACCGCAGCCATCGGAATATTGGATTCTGCCAGTTCTTCTGGTGTATAGCGATGAAACGGATCAATCATAACAAATCCACTTTGCCGTCCGCTGTGTTTAGAAGAGCGAACTAAGACTTCTGCTTTCAATTCTTTGTTTGCTGCTAGAGTTGTATCGAGCGAGCTGACGAAGTAGAAAATTAGTCCCTGTAAATCTTTTACAATAGGATTTGACCGGTCAACATTGACAGCATTGGGAAGATAGGGAAATGGAACCTGGCTTCGCATCTGAAATTGACCCTGATTCTGCATCACGGTTATGCTGGCACATTGTGCATCTCGCACTAAATCGCCGTTGATGCGGATACCATAATTCTCAAGCATATCTTCCAATCCAATATCCACCGACCGTGCAACCTTATACTGAGCACTCAGATCAACATTCATTTTGTTAAGCAGGAATGCCACTTTTCCGCCGCGCATGAGGTATTGATCGATCTGGTATTTTGCTGTGTCGGAGAATTTCGTTTGAGGCGCTATGATAAGTAATGCCGCCAGATCTTGCGGAATCTCAGCAGTATTTGAGCTCAGATCGACCGGTACTGATTCATATTGTGCATTGATCTCTTGGCTCGCGCGCTGCATGCTGGTCAGCGCCGTTTCCTGATGACCGGTGGTGTAACCGATCCGCTTTTTTGTTCGAGATGTTAACCGTTTGATTGCTGCGCTGATATCATACTCCAGCGAGCCCAGATTTTGTATCACCGGTAAGACTTCCTTCTTGTCCTCATACATCATTACAAGACCGAGGAATGCGCGTTTCACTTCAAATTTATCTTCCTTCACTATTTGCACTTCTACCGGAGGAATTCCTGCCTGTTGTGCCTCACGTTCATTCTTCTCGCCTTCCGGATTGATGAACTCGTAATACAGATTACCCTTCGAGTATGCCTTATAGTCATTGAGAATATCCAGCACAGCACGACGATTGTTATTATATGGTGCCGGCAGATCTTCCGTAAAGTATGCTTTCACTGTTACACGATCATCAAGATCGCGCACTAAGTTTTTACTTGCATCGGAAAGTGTGTACACCCTTGCTTTCGTCAAGTCGAGACGACCGAAGATGCGCACAGAAATGAAGTTCACCAGAATTAGAATTCCGAGAACTAACAGTACTCGGAGAAGTGTTTGAGTTTTTTTAGTATTCATAGAAGTCGGAAATCAGTTTTCAATGATACATTGGACATTCTCACATCGGATATCGGCATTACCACTTACGTCGTTCCAGCGAGACAACCGAGAGATACAACGAGAATCCGAGAACAGAAAGAAAATACACGACATCCCGCGTATCGATTACACCTCGTGCGATGTTGGAGAAATGATAATCAACGCTCAGAAATTGCAGAATACCTGTTGCAAAGTCGGGCATTACTATCAACATCTTATCGATAAAAAAGAGGACGACACAGAAAAATAAGCCGAGCATAAACGCAACAATCTGGTTTTCCGTTAGACTTGACGCCAACAGTCCTACCGCTACGTAGACACCGGTCATGAGCATCAACCCGAGGTATCCTCCAAATACAGGACCGTGGTCGATATCACCAAGAAACACAATGATAAAATAATAGACAAGTGTGGGAAGCACCGTAATACCGACGAATGCCCACGATGCAAGAAATTTTCCAAGTACGATTTCTACATCGTGGAGTGGCTTTGTGGAAAGGAGTTCTATTGTACCGGATTTCCGTTCTTCCGCCAGAAGGCGCATAGTCATCGCAGGAATCACGAAGAGGAAAATAATGCCGGCATATTCAAACATATTCCGGAGCGTCGCAATATTGACAAGGAAAATGTTGCTGGCGTAGAACCAGCCCATCAGAACAAAAAAGACCACTATAACTACATATGCAATCGCCGAATTGAAGTAGGAACGCAGCTCTTTCCGAAAAATTGTGTTTGTATTGCTTAAGTTTGGTAACGCCTTCATGTAATTCTCTATGTTCATATTGGATTACCCATAATTATTATGACTCAGCTACTCAGTAGTTGTCAATTTACGGAACACTTCTTCCAAACTCGTCGCTTTGCGCGACATTTCCAACAATATCCATCCTTCGGATACCGCGCGTCGGAAAATTTCTTCACGAATATCGCTTCCCTTGACGGTATGAATGAAGAACTTGTGCAGATCACCCTCCTGTCCGCCGTACTCTACCGACTCAACCTGTGAAATTTCTTTGAACTTCGGATACATATCCGTCATTGCGTTGACAATCTTGCCTGCTGGCAATTTCAATTCCAGCGAAATCTTTTCCGAGCCGCGGAAATCTTGCCGTAATTGCTCCAGCGTCCCATCGGCAACAATTCCTCCGTCATTAATGATGATGACACGGTCACATGTTGCCTGTACTTCCGTGAGAATGTGTGTGGAAAGCACAACAGTCTTTGCGCGGCCAAGCTGGCGGATGAGGTTGCGGATTTCGACTATTTGATTTGGATCGAGACCGCTGGTCGGTTCATCAAGAATCAGAACTTCGGGATCATGAATCATCGCCTGTGCAAGTCCCACACGTTGGCGAAATCCTTTCGACAATTCACCGATGTCTTTATGCCGAACTACGGCAATACCGCAGACATCGATCATCTCTTTCAGACGGCTTCTTAACAATGCATCTTTCAGTCCATGCAAACGTGCAGAGTATTCAAGGTATTCCAGAACGTTCATGTCAAGATAGAGCGGGTTCATTTCCGGCAGATAGCCAATTTTTTTTCGTACTTCAAATGAATGCTCGGCGATATCGAATCCTTCTACTTCCACCGAACCTGAAGTCGGCGGCATGTAGCAGGTGATAATCTTCATCGTGGTAGTCTTCCCGGCGCCATTCGGGCCGAGGAAACCGAGAATTTCACCGGTCTTGACATCGAATGAGATGTCGTTCACTGCTTTCTCGGTGTCATAATATTTCGTCAGGTTTCGTACTGCTATTGCCATAGGTGTCTTATATGTAATGGTTCAGAGAATATTGGTACTTTGGAGCGGAACAAGTTTATGAAAAAAGATGCACATTTTCAAGAAGCACATATCATTTTTTTACCATCTTTAGTACAAAAACAAATTGAACGAATGTAAGTAGACGCGCACACTATTAGAAAGGTTCCTAGTATTATCTGGGTATTTGATTTTTTCGCGGTGCGATGACCACGAAAGATCAATCTTTTTGTGATAGGTATATAATAGAGGTTGAATAAAGAGATTTGTATATTGAAAGAGAACCAATACAATCAGTCCTTTTTAACGAAAAGTACAAGGGATATCAGATAATGAAAATTTTCATTTTTATACTTGCTGTCTGTACGGGAGCCACAATAACAGCTGCCCAACCATCCAGAACCGAGTTTACAACTCGCGTAAATCCGATGCATGATTCACGACCAAACAATGTATCGGTTCCAGATGTCTATTCGATCAGCACAGAATTCGACAGTATTCTTGTGCTTCGATTCAAATATGATGTTGACCTGTTGACAAGTCTGGACAGCCTTATGAAATCCTACAAAATCCAGAATGCCGTAATTCTTTCTGGTATCGGTTCGGTGCGGAATTACAGGTATCACGTAGTGAGTAACCGAACCTTTCCGACAAAAAATATGATTGTGAAAGATCCGAGTGCCCCTGCAGATATCGTCAGCATGAACGGATATGTAATTAATGGAAATGTTCATGTGCATATAACATTTTCGGATGCAGATAAATCATTCGGCGGACACCTAGAACTTGGTACAAACGTCTTTACTTTTGCTATCGTCACTATCGGTGTGTTTAAGGATGGGATAGATCTCAAGCGGGCTGACGATAAGACGTATCGGTAGGGCGAATGAAGCTCCCCCCGCAAGCAGCGGGGAGCTTCATTGATCCACTCTTTTTCCTTTTTGCTTTTTGCTTTTTTCCTAAGTCGCCCTTCTTTCACACTTTCATCGCCGCATCCAAGACACGCTGATTCTTCAATCCTTCTTCACCGGAAATAGGCGGTAAAGTATTGGTGAGAATGGAATTGGAGAAAAGCGTGACTTCTTTCTCATACAAATTAGGAACGGTGATAACCTCTTCCCTTGTTTCTGCTGCTGCCCCATTTTTTCCAAGCGCGATCTTTAATGGCACTGCAAGATTACTCAATGTAAAATTCTCAGCAGAGAGAGTTCCCTCCTGACCGATGACTTCAATGATGGATCGCCTGTAAGATGTGACAAACGAGCAATAAATGCTGGCCGGAATTCCTTGAGAAAATTTTAACGCAAGCAATGTTGTTTCTTCGGTGCTTGTCTCCGTGGGTATTGGCGCAAGCTGGCTTTTTACGGAAACGACGTCGTCATCCAGTAGATACCTGATTGTATCCAAACAGTGCACTCCGATATCAAACGTTGCACCTCCTCCTGCCACTTTTCTATTCCACATCCACCGTCGGAGTGAAAGGCGTGCATCGTACATATATTCCGCCTTCACAAATGCCACCTTACCGATAAGACCGGATTCGATAAGCTCCTTCATACGAACAATGAGCGGTGACAGACGCACCATCTGCCCAACCATCAGCCGAACATTGGAGCGACGGCAAGCATCGATCATCTGTTCTGTTTCGGCAACATTCATCGCCATGGGTTTCTCAACCAATACATGCTTCCCAGCACGTGCGGCGGTAAGTGTTTCCTGCGCGTGTTGTGAATTTGCAGAAACGATGAACACTGCATCCACATCCGGATGTTTTACTAACGCTTCTACCGAATCAAACGCATGCGGGATGTTGAATGTTCGCGCTTTTTCCTTTGCGGCGGCAAGCGAACGCTTTTGAATTGCCACCAACTCCGAATTGGGCGACTCTCGAATTGCCGGTGCAACAGTGCGCTCCGCAAACGCACCAAAGCCAATAATACCATAACGAACCTCTTTTTTCATCCAAAATTCCCTTCTCCAATCAATTCTACTGTAATAATAAACAAGATTTTGCTTCCATGCAAAATGGGACGTGAGATGAAGGGCAGTGAGTAAATTTTGTATGATTGACAGCTCAATGAATTCATTTTAAGAATCAGCTTAACATTTTGGACAACTCAAGAATCCAGCGGAAAAGGATAACTTTTTACCGCATTTTCCGTAAATTAATTCATCACCACTAATATTCCGGAGGAAAAGATGAAACGATATATTGCTGTATCAATTATTATTTTTGGTGTTTATTGCGCTGCTGTTGCCCAATCAACTTTTACGTCATATTATGACCGAAACGATTTTTTTCTTGCATCGCCCGGTGCGTTAAAGTTTGGTTTATACGGATATGATAATCCGGCTTTGCTTTCCTATGTTCGTCAACCGGATATTCTTTTCACATGGAATGATGCGAGTGCTCCAACAGATCGTTGGGGAATGTTTGTCGGATTGCCCAGCGCAGGATTTGGCATGGTGCATGAGAAATTCGGAGGAGCAACAGTGGCTGACTATCGTCTGTCTCTGGCTATGGGTGACAGAACCCTTAGCACCGGAATATCATATGGATGGACGATTGCCAATAATTCATCGTTCGACAAATCGAGTCTCCTCACCTTGGGCACGCTGTATCGTCCTTTACCATTTGTTTCTGCCGGAGTTACGTATACAGGCGCGCTCAACACGAAAGGGTATGAACTTGTGGGAGATCTTGCAGGACGTCCGTTTGCGACCGAACTGGTGACAGTTTTCACAGAATATGTTCGTTCCCAGACACCGCTGTTGGAAAAAAATATGTGGAGCGCAGGTGTTGCCGTGGAAGCAATGCCCGGCGTTCGAATTACCGGCCGCTATTTCAATACGGATGCGTTCACTCTCGGATTCCAATTCAGTCTTGGTCGTGTAGGATTGGAAACTCAAGCACACTATGACGGTAATCAGAAGTACGCGTATAACTCATACGGAATTCGTTTGGGTGCTTATGACCGTACAGTGTTCGATACATATGTTGGAAAACAAAGCAAGTATGTTGAGATGAATTTGAACGGAAATATCGGTTATCAACGCTTCCAGTGGTTCGACAAAACACAAACACTTGCAAATTTGCTCGATGCGATCGATGCAGCAAAGAACGACCCATCGGTAGCCGGTATTGCCATCAACACTTCCGGTATGGAAGTGAATCGGGAAAAATTGTGGGAGCTGCGTGAAAAGTTGAAGGACTTCAAAACAACTGGAAAGAAAATTTTTATCTTCATAGACCACGGCGGTATCGACCTGTATCATTTTGCTTCGGTGGCTGATAAAATTGTGATGGATCCATTTGGCACGTTGATGCTTGAAGGATACCTGATGGGGGGGACATTTTTCAAAGGAACACTGGATAAAATTGGTGTTGGATTTGACGAGTGGCGGTTCTTCAAGTATAAATCGGCTGCGGAAAGTTTCTCTCGTGACAAGATGTCCGATGCAGACCGTGAACAGAGGCAGAAACTCATTGATGATTGGTACAAAATTGCCGAAACCGAAATTTGCGAAGCGCGTCATTTGACAACACAACAGTTCGATACACTTGTAAATACAAAAGTGATGTTCCTGGCGCAGCAAGCAAAGGAAAGCGGACTAATCGATTCGATCGGCAGATGGGATATTGTGAAAGATCTCGTGAAAAAAGAAACGGGAAGCGATGCTTCGTTCATCTCATCCCATTCGCTCGCTAAGTTCAATCAACCGTACGACAGTCATTGGAGTGAATTACCGCGTATTGCAGTGATCTATGCACTCGGTGCTTGCGATATGGATGAAGGCATAACGGCTCGCAGGTTAGTGAAAGATGTTGAAGCGGCGGTGGATGATTCGCATATAAAGGCAATAGTTCTCCGCGTTGATTCGCCGGGAGGCGATGCAATGGCATCGGATTATATTGCAGAAGCAATGAAGAAAGCGAAGGGTAAAAAGCCGATCATTGTCTCGCAGGGTTTTGTTGCAGCATCAGGCGGCTATTGGCTTTCTATGTATGCCGATACGATTGTTGCTGCACCGGGCACTGTAACTGGTTCTATCGGTGTTATCGGCGGTTGGATGTATAATAAGGGGTTAAAAGAAACCCTTGGTTTGTCCACAGATTTTGTGAAGGTTGGCACTCACGCTGATTTTGGCTTTGGATTTAGGCTGCCATTCATCGGTTTGGGAATTCCTGACCGGAACTTAACAGCAGAGGAACGAACCGTTGCAGAGACTTCTATAAAGTCGATGTATAAAGTATTCGTGGAAAAAGTTTCACTCGGACGAAAAAAGAAGTTCGATGAAATAGAACCAATAGCACAGGGAAGAGTCTGGAGCGGTTTGGATGGAAAACAGAACGGTCTTGTGGATGTGCTTGGTGGATTGGAGACAGCAATCAACATCGCAAAGGAACGTGCAGGTATTCAGAAAGATCAGAGTGTCACCATCATTGAAATGCCGAAGAAGGGACTTATTGATTTCAGTATGTTCATGCCGAAACTTTTGGGCATCGAAACAAAAATAGCAACCGATCCAACCATAGAACTGCTGAAGTTTAGATTAAAGCACAATGGTGAACCTTTGCCCATGCTGCCGATGGAAGATATGGATATAATGGGGCAATCGAAATAGGAAGAATCTTTCGTAGGGACGTTCAGCTGAACGTCCCTACCTGTTCTTCTATAACAAAAATCCCGCCTTAGCGGGATTTTTTATTCTCTATAGATTTTTTTACACGCTATTATTACTGCCAAGCACATTCACGGTCTTATGCTTATGGAAGAAGGTTTCCCCTCTCGCGGATGATGCCGGAGAAATGGAAACCTTCTTCTATAGTTAAAGCGGTTGATTACTTCGCTTTTAGCGCCGTACGCAGTGAAGCAAGTTGACCGGTCGAACCGAGTTTCGTCGATTTGTGTACGATGAACTTTGCATATTCCTGTATAAAAACCTCGCCCGGTTTGCGGAAATCGAATCCTGCCGGATCATCGCGGAAGAATTCACGATGCACACGTGTCCACACGAGTCGTCCGTCAGTATCAATATTTACCTTTGTGACGCCGAGTGATGAAGCCCGCTTGAATTCATTTTCGTTCACACCACATGCCGATGGGTCAAGTTTGCCGCCGGCTGCATTGATGCGGAGGACTTCGTCTTTCGGAACAGAACTGGAACCGTGCATGACGAGAGGAAAGCCGGGAAGAAGTTTCTGGGTTGCTTCAATGCGATCGAAGTGAAGCGATTGCTGCCCTTTAAACTTGTATGCGCCATGGCTGGTACCGATTGCAACGGCAAGGCTGTCGCAGCCAGATTTCTGCACAAATTCTTTCGCTTCGACTGGGTCAGTGAGTTGTGCATTTTTTTCATCCACTTTTATATCTTCTTCTACACCGCCTAATTTTCCAAGCTCAGCTTCAACAGAAAGTCCTTTCGCGTGTGCGCGGTCTGCGACACGCTTTGTAATCGCAATATTTTGCTCGAACGTTTCGTGTGACGCATCGATCATCACCGATGAATAGAACCCGGAGTCAATACAGTCGTAACAGGTCTTCTCGTCGCCGTGATCAAGGTGGACGGCATAGATGGCTTCGGGATACATCTGTTCTGCGGCACGGATAATCGCTTCGATCATCTTCACACCGGCATACTTGCGGGCACCCTTGGAGATTTGGATGATGAACGGCGCCTGCGCTTCGATGTGTCCCTGGAACAATCCAAGCGATTGTTCCATATTGTTGATGTTGTACGCGCCAACGGCATATTTGCCGTAGGCATGTTTAAAAAGTTGTGCTGTGGTAACGATCATTTTGAAGTTTCCTTTGATATCGTGCTGTTGTAGTTGCTCTGCCTTACTAAAGATAACAGAGAATTCCTTATGAACCAAGAGCCTTTTATGATATTTCAACAGATAAATCTTTGGATGCTTCCTTGGAGTATTTCTTCTTCATTCTCTCGGCCTGTACTTTCGGAAGAACCTCTCTTCTGATTCAATACTTCCAATGAGAATCATTTCGCCTTCTTGGGGAAGCATTACTTCGGGATAAGGATTAATCATGAGCGAACCGCTAGCGCTTATTCCGATGACACTGCAGCCGCATTCTTCACGAATAGAAGCGTATTTGATTGTCTTGCCGACCAATGCCTTAGGAGTTTTCACACGGAATACATCGACTCCCTCAGCAATCATGAGAATGCTGCCGCGCTTCGAGATGTTGAAGATATTATTTGCGCCAAGAGATGCATGTGAGATAACAAAGTCGCAGCCGGCAGAATGCAGCGTCTGAATATTTCGATCCAATGTTGCACGGCCAATAATTTGAATGTCTTTCCGAAGATGACGAAGATAGGTAGTAATGTAGATATTGATTGAGTCACTGTGTGTTGTTACCGCAACGGCGGGAGCGTCGAAAAATCCTGCCCGTTCCAAGATCTGAGTGTCTATCGCATCGCCATGAATGTACTGCTTGTCATCTAAAATTAAAGCTCGAGATTTTTCGATGATCCGGAAATCAATCTCGCGCCCCCTTAATACTTGACCAAGAGCGCGTCCCACACTGCCACCTCCAATAATGAGGATGGGAGCATTGCTAATGTTGTAAATGCAGAAGAGCTCGTTGTACCGATCGATATGATTTTGTAATCCGGCCAGAACCAAAATGCTTTTCTTGGTAATCACTGTGTTTGCTTCAGGAAGTGAAAACTTTCCGTCCTCCCAGAGACCAACGATGGATGCATCAACGAGATGCATTGCGAGAGTCTGCGCAACCGTTTTGCCGACCAACGGCGTTCCGGCTGCGGCCGCCTCGGCAATCACCATGTCGTCGATCTGGCCAATAATATGTGCCATTGCATCGCCAGCAATAATTCTGCGTGCGAGCGATTGCCCCATCATTTCATCTAACGCCAACACATGCGTGCAGCCGGCTCGTTCCAAAATGCGCACTGCCGGTCCCCCGCTTGCTGATGCAATGATAGGAATATTTTCCGAAACGCGTCGGACGGTGTATGCAAGTGAAGTATTGGTTATATCGGAGCCGGTAGCAACGAGAAATGCAGCATGCTCAACTCGGATTTCTCTGAATGTATTAGGATCGTCGAGTTCTCCTGCAACGGTTTTAATTCCCTGCTCCCGAAGTTGTATTGCTTCTTCAAGATCAGAAACCAATACAGCATACGGCTGATTGTACCGTTGCAATCTCTCAACGAGTGCACTTGTCAATGGATTATATTCCGTCAACACCACGTGCCCGTGTGTCCCTTTGGGCATCTCTCGTGGAATTCTCGCTGATGATTGAAAGAGTTGAAAGATTGTAAAGGGTAACAACACGAGCAGAAACAATATTCCTGTGCATACCACAATGATGGTAAAGAATTTTCCCTCATCACCAACAAACGTGATGTCACCCAGTCCCAATGTTGTCATGGTCGAGAGTGTCCAATACAATCCCGTGACAATACTGTGTTCTTGTCCTTCGGAGTGCATGAGATAATGAAACACGAAGGAATACAGGACAAGGATGACAATAAGCGAAATAAACAATCGCAGAAGCAGCATGGCATTGCGTCGGCTAGTGATACGTTGCAGCAAGTGCAATGGCTGACGTGAAAAGAATCTCTGGCGCTTCATCTGGAATTTCCTAAAGTCTTTCAAATCAAGCTGATACAAAGGCTGCGTTCGGATGCTTCACGATGTATACTCTGGTCACGCCTAATCTACAAGTTATCCGAGAGAGATTCAATGTGTGACGATAAAAAAAATCCATCCCTCGGAAAAGGGATGGACGCGCAAGACTCAGCGAAGCCAGTAGAACGCACAACTATGCTTGTGCGGTTGGTTTCTTACGAAAACGCATAGCAAGCCCCAAGATAATGATGAAGATGAAGATAATAATTACGACATACACAATTGGCGAAGAGGGCGTGACAGCGGAGCGCCAAGAATCTACAGCCTCTTCAATCTTATTTTTCTGATCCACCGTTAATTTTCCTGATTCCACCAAAACCGGCAGCCATGTCGGCTTAAGATTGCTTTTCCAAACAGCATCATTGAAGGTATTAAATCGCTTTGCACGAATATCTTCAGGTTCCTGGTTTGTGTTTTTAACCAGGGTATCAATATATTCAGTAAAATGCGATGTGAATTCATCGCCATTGCTGAATGGCTTGAGAACAATTCCGTTCCGGCTCAATAATGTATTGAGTGATGTCCAATTGCTTCGATCAACTTCCTTTGACCATACCGTCAGTATTGAATCTATCAGCGCCACTTCGTCCTTTTTCTTTTTGCCAGACAAATAAATGTTTGCCAACTTTGGGCCAACACCTTTCCACTGGCTCGTGAACTGATGGTTCTGACGAGCAATTTCAACATAATCATTCGGAGTGAGATTGGTTGACTGAAGAAACTTCAGGTTGTCCTCAATTGATTTTTTAATACCGGCTAATACGTTTTGTCGTTCGAGTTTTCTATACATAGACTGTTTTTCTATATCCGTCATATCTGAAATGTTCTTGTCGTATTGCAGAAAGAGACTATCCACAAGAGAAAAGACCAATTGATCTCTCTCCTTCAAATTTTGTCGGAGTTTTCTGATGACCGTCTGCAATGAATCAAAATGAGATTTGTTGGCAGCAGCAGTGATTGACAATCTTTTTACATCGTTCATAAGCCTTTCATTTTCCCGGCTGAGACTATCAACTTTATTCGAAAGTCCACGGACCTGCATCTCCAGCTCAGTGATGCGCACATATTGTGTTTCGATAATGCCGAGATCGTTCCGGCGTATCATTAATTTACCTCTAAGTTTTTCAATAGTTTTGCGATAATCATCCGGATAGAGAGCGCGATCAAGAAGGTCTTTCTTTCCTGCATATTTCACCTCAATTTCGTCCGCCATCGAGCTGATCTCAGCGCAATCCTGCACGGTTTTCGCAGAATCGGCGAAGAGATGCAATTCCTTCACCGATGCTTCAAATTTGTTGACGATCAATCGGTCGGAAATTTGTCTTGCGTTTAAGAAGCAGGCACTGATAAGGAAAAGTACGAAGATATGTAATATCGTTTTCATTTCTTTTCTCCTTCTTGAATTCCATCGTTGGATAAGAGAATAGACGGTTCGTTCTCTTTCTGTTCATTGACCAATTGAATGAGGGATCCTTTCTGGTTGAACGCAGGAGCTTCGAGGCCTTTTTCGGATACCGAAATTTTCTTTTCGAGCTTCAGCGCTCCTTCTCCTTGAACAAAGACATACACACTTTTGAAATTTTTCGCAGTAATGAAGTAGTACCCGTTCTGATCGCGTACGACATGCAGCGAATATTTAGTTACGTGAATGGAATCCTGCAACTCTTCAAAAAGAAGCGGCTTACTGTTGAAGGCAACTTTATACCGCGTTACCTGGATAGTTCCACTGCTGTCTGGTGTCGCCACTATTTCAATCGGCCATGAAAAATCTGCCGGTCGGAGTGTTAACGATGTGCATCCTTCTATGATGAATGCTGCTATACAGAAAAGAAAACAGAACGTGGTCTTCATATGTTCTCCTGAGAGTTTGTTCGACGTATTATGGGCAAAGAAAAGTATCTGCGTTAATGTAAACAACTATTATAGAGGATTCAAGGGTTTCCTCGCTGCTGACTCTTAAAATATCCAAAATGTTATGAAGAGGAGATAGTAATTATAGCTTTAACAAATAAAGGAATGAATTATATCCAAAATTCAGTACCTTCTATTCACAAAATAAAAGTAACAACTCAGCGAATATTCTTTTGGCAGGAGAACTCCTTTGGAGTTCTGAATAATCTTGGTTTTTCAGAATTACAAAGGTGCAATCCCTACGGGATTGACATGATAAAGAATATTTCCGAAAGGACTCCGTAGGAGTCGTAGGTTTGTAACAATAAATAAAAACAGAAATATGAAACTCCGTTAGGAGTTCAACGAATGAAAAATCAGGTGAGCAGTTACAAACAATTTTCATTCGAGAACCTCTCGTTATTTCATCGGAGATCGTATGGCAAAATACAAAATTGCGTGGCTCCCCGGAGACGGTATCGGTGTTGATGTGCTCGATGCCGCGAAGATCGTCCTCGATAAAATCCAACTTGATGCAGAATATATTCATGGCGACATTGGATGGGAATTTTGGTGCAAGGAAGGAGATGCGTTTCCTCAACGCACCATTGATCTACTGAAAAATGTCGATGCTGCTTTATTCGGCGCGATCACTTCTAAACCAATCAAAGCAGCGCAAGCTGAATTGATCCCCCAACTTCAGAACAAAGGATTGACGTACCGCTCACCCATCGTTCGCATGCGGCAAATGTTTGATCTCTATACTTGTCTGCGCCCCTGCAAAGCTTATCCCGGCAATCGGCTCAACTTCAAAGAAGGCATCGATCTCGTAGTCTTCCGTGAGAATACAGAGGACTTATACTCCGGTGTCGAGTTTGCTTCGCCTCCTCAAGAATTAGTCGATGTCCTCAGTAAGATTTCAAAACCATTTGCACTATTTGCCAAACTTCCCGTTGATCAATATGCAATCTCATGCAAGATCAATACGAAAACAGGAAGTGAACGGATTGTGAAAGCGGCATTCGACTTTGCGCGCACATTCAAGCGGAAGAAAGTTACCATTGTTCACAAAGCGAACGTTGTGCGCGCGAGCGATGGTTTGTTTCTCGAAGTTGCAAAGGATGTCGCCAAACAGTATCCCGAAATTCAAACGGACGATGCCAACATCGACGCGATGACGATGTGGCTGCTGAAGAATCCTTTTAATTACGATGTGCTCGTCGCACCGAATTTGTACGGCGACATCATCTCCGATCTCTGTGCGCAGATGGTGGGCGGTCTCGGGTTCGGTTGTTCCGGAAATATTGGCACCACGTTAGCAGTGTTCGAGCCGACACACGGCTCCGCTCCGAAGTATGCAGGACAATACAAAGTAAATCCCATTGCCACCATCCTTGCCGTAAAGATGATGCTGGATTGGTTGGGTGAGACAGAGAAAAGCACACGACTCGAAAACGCCGTCGCTGCTGTCATTAACGCAGGGAATATGCGCACATACGATATGGGCGGCAATGCGAGTACGCTTGATATGGCAAAGGAAATAACTCGAAAATTATAGCAAAACCCGATCTTTTTCAGTCAGAAAAATCCAGCAACTGCGCTTACAAAAGTGAAGTAGATGGAGTTTTTGGGGGCATGCGATATTTCATCCAAAAGATTTTCCCTTTTTGTGTTGGGAATCACTTCTACAATTTATAACAAATTTTAGCTTGGATATAAAATATTTTATGGATATACTTTACTCGTCTGAGGAAATTCTATGAAAGGGCATCTCTAAAAACATAGAACCGCTGAGGACACTAAGGATTCGCAAAGTGTGCAAAGTGTTTTTAAGTTTTTAGAGATGCGCGAAAGATATTTCAAAGCAACCTATTTTTTCGATATGTTGGTTGCCCAACTATCTTTTATCATAAATTACCTTTAATAAACCAACTATTAAATAAAGGAGTATTAATATGAAAAAACTTTTAATATCTTTTACCATGCTTGCCATAATCATTGGTATGCTGATGGTTGCCGGCTGCGAAGAAAAAAAATGCGCTGTATGCCCAGGGTCTGGCGTCGCAACATATAAGGTAACCGCGACTGTACTCGGACCTTCTAATTTGCCACAAGGAGGTGCAACACTTTCATTGGTGAATCCTCCTAATCAAACAGGTACATTTTCAACTTTAACAGATAGTGCCGGAAAAGGAACCATCGATGCCCCTGCCGGGCCACAACAGCTTATCGCAACAATGGGAACAGTATTTCAAGTAACAATTAATATAACGGTATTAGTCAATACTACTAATGTTCCACAAACTGTTGGGACAATTAAACTCCAGCAAAACACATCGCTGGGAAAAACCTTAGTGATCTTTGCCGGCTGCGAGCAGATAGAGAGAGTATTGGCCGATACGAATGTTGCCTATACAACGTATGATCACACCACTGTTGATTCCATGCGAATACGGGTCGCCCTCGATTCCGTTGCTGTGTTGAACTATCTCAAACAGTATGCGATTGTGTTTTCTGATTGTAACTGCGGTGACGAGTATGAATACCCATTGCTTGCAAGAGTGTATGGGCAATATGTGCGGCAAGGAGGAAAAATCTATGGTGGTCACTACAATTACATGAATTTGCAATATATTTTCTCACCCTATTATCAGAATCCGCCACTTAGCTACGGATCCAGCACCGGGGATTCGCTCAAAATTCTTGACGCGGGCCTGATTACCGCTTTAGGACACACGGTCATCAGATGGCCTAGCTCTTTGTTTGGCTATCAGCTCTATTCTGATTTGCCGGGATCCAGCACTACTACGGTCTATGCTGTTATAGCCAGTACACCAGGATCTCCGTCATCACCTCAGGGGATTCCGATCATTATTGAAAACAGGTTAGGGACCGGTAAATATCTGTGGACGACATATCATAATCAAGATATTTTAGCTGATCCTCAATTAGCCAAGATAGTGAGATATTTTCTTTACTCCATGTAAGCATCCATTTCACTTTAAAGCCGATTCAAGCATCTTGAATCGGCTTTTTTATTGTACCTAGTTGTATTCTCCATTTCATAGAAACTCTTTCTTCTTTCTTCATTCTCCACCAGTGGCAAAAGAAAAAACATATTGATACCTTATCCCACTTATATTATTATAGTTTCTTTCACACCAGATAATGGAAGAACGTAACCCGGGAAATTCATTAGAGAGAAGGGATTTTTCATGAAAACCACTACAGTTTTGCGTAAAGCAATCATGAAACGCCGCGCTGTTGTTGTGCCCGGTGCACATGATGCACTCAGCGCACGAGTAATCGAACGATGCGGGTTTGAAGCAATTCAGGTCTCCGGCTATGGATTGGCCGGATCCATTCTCGCAAAACCGGATGTCGGTTTGGTACAGATGAAAGACGTGCTCGATATGACTTGGAATATCGCGCAGTCGGTCGACATTCCGGTGATGGCGGATATCGATACCGGCGGCGGCAATGCGATAAATGCCGCATGGATTACCGAGAGACTCATTCTTATGGGAGTTGCGGGAATGAATATTGAAGATCAGGTTTTCCCAAAACGCTGCGGTCATATGTCCGGCAAGGAAGTGATTTCCGCCGAGGAGATGGTTGGAAAAATCCGAGCTTGCGCAGAGATTCGTAACAAGTTAGACAAAGACTTTATCATCAACGCGCGCACCGACGTATTCGCTCTCACAGGATTGGATGAAGCCATCCGCCGCTGCAACCTGTATCTTAAATCCGGCGCCGACCTGGCTTTTATCGATGGTATTAAGACAAAAGCTGATATTCAACGTGCGGTCAAGGAAATCAAAGGTCCGCTTTCTGTAAATCTCATGGATGCGATCTCCGGTATGAAGACCGAGCTGATTCCGATTCCTGAATTGGCAAAGATGAGAGTCGGACGCGTATCGATACCCGTTGCATCGATTATGGTGACACACAAAGCGCTGATGACCTTCTTCACCGCACTCAAAGTATCGCCGACAGGCATTTTGGCCGGACAAACTCAATGGGCCTCATCGTTCGAGGAATACACAGATTTCGTCGATTTAAAAGAATACCGCAGCATGGAAAATGAATTCTTGCCTAAAGACCGACTCGATGGCAAATATCAGAGCGTTAATAAGATTGTCGGATAAAAAGATTTTGAGCTCAGAAAGCGAATATACCATTGTTGTTGTTATCATTATTTCGCTTTCAATCAATAACTTGCACAAATACAGGAGGCAACACGATGGCGAGTGTATACGAACTAGATCATAAAGGTAAAACTATTTTATGTTTGGATATTGCAGGTTTACAATCACGAGATAAACCAGAGTTCCATAAGCTTGTTGCACAAGCAAAACAGAATATCCGTCAGTATCCTCCAAAATCAGTTCTCGTTATTACGAATGTTACAAACACTGGATTTGATACAGAGATATCCGGCATAATCAAAGAGTATGCACAGCATAACACTCCATACGTCAGGGCTAGCGCAGTCGTCGGAGTATCGGGGTGGTCAAAGATCATCCTTATGGCAATTAAAGCTGTAACCGGCAGGGATTTCTATCTTGCAAACACAATGGAAGAAGCGAAGGAGTGGCTGGTAAAACAATAGAATTGTGATAGAGAAAATCTAAGTCCGCATTTAAACATTAATGTGTGAAACTTTGAACGGATGAATTCTTGCCAACGCACGTAAGAAGAGCAGATAGAGTGATTCTACAGAAAGTGGAACTAGAGTGGAAACCAAAAAGTTCTATTTTGTAAAAATACAATGGTTGTGTAACGAAAGGAACACTCTTTATGGGAATGACCGTTGTTGAAAAAATCCTTGCTCGAGCTTCAGGTTTATCATCCGTGAAAGCCGGAGATATTGTTGAGCCGAAAGTTGATCTTGCAATGTCGCATGAAAATGCCGCACTTGCGATCAATCAATTCCTTGTGGTCTATCAAAACACAGGTCTCTCGCCAAAAATCTGGAACCCGTCGAAAGTCAGCATCATTTTCGATCACCGTGTGCCGGCAGAATCACCGAAAACGGCATCGAATCAGAAAAAGATCCGCGATTTTGTTGCAGCGAACGGCATTGCTAAATTTCATGACATACGAGGCGATGTAGGCGGTATTTGTCATCAAGTACTTCCAGAGAATGGCTATGTTCATCCGGGTGCCGTCATTGTTGGCACGGACTCGCATACGACCAGTCACGGTGCGCTCGGTGCTTTTGCATTTGGTATCGGTGCAACTGAGATGGCAAGTGTGTGGGCACTTGGTTTTGTGCTAAATGTCGAAGTGCCGGCAACAATCAAAGTGAATGTTACCGGTAAGTTCAAAAAATTTGTCGGACCAAAAGATCTGATTCTTCATCTTATTGGCAAGCTCACAGCGGAAGGCGCCAATTTTAAGGTGATAGAATTTCATGGACCGACCATCAAGAAAATGTCCACCTCCGGTCGTCTCGCCATTTGCAATATGTCGGTGGAAGCAGGAGCAACGAGCGGCATTGTTCCTGCTGATGATGAAACTGTTCGTTACCTTCGTGAAGAAGCCGGTATGAAAGGAAATATCCATCTTGTTGTTCCAGATAACGATGCAGTCTTTGAACGTATCATCGACATCGATGTGTCGAATCTCGAACCGCAAATTGCTTGTCCGCATACTGTTGATAACGTGAAGTCGATCAAAGAAGTAAAGGGCACAAAGGTCAACCAGATCGTCATCGGTTCATGCACAAATGGCCGGTTGGATGATCTGGAGATTGCTGTGAAGATCATAAAAGGTAAAAAGGTGGCACAAGGAGTACGCATGCTTATCTTTCCTGCCTCAGCTCGAATTTACAATCAGGCGCTCGCAAAAGGATATATTGGAGAATTTATGAAAGCAGGTGCAGTGGTGATGAATTCCGGCTGCGGCCCTTGTCTTGGTATTCACGAAGGTGCACTCGGAGACGGGGAAGTGGCACTCTCAACAACTAACCGAAATTTCAAAGGACGCATGGGCAACCCGAAATCAGAAGTGTATCTTTGCTCGCCGGCAGTAGCTGCGGCATCAGCAATTAAAGGAGTGATTACCAACCCAACGAAAGGAGCGAAATAATATGGCAAAGGTTGTCTATAAACTTGGCGATGATATTTCCACCGACATTATTTATCCAGGCCGTTATATGGCAACGATTTTGCCAATTGAGACACCGCAATTTGCCTTTGCCGACATCAAAGAATTGAACGAAAACTTAAACACGAAACAGGTTCCTCCCGGAAGTATTATTGTCGGCGGAAAGAATTTTGGATGTGGCTCCTCACGTGAGCAAGCGGTCTCGACGCTCAAGGGGCACGAGATTATTATCATCGCACGCAACTTTGCACGCATCTTTTTTCAGAACAGCATCAATCTTGGATTACAAACTATTACTTGTCCGGATATAGAAGCAAATGAAGGGGATAAGCTTGACATCACAGCAGAGGAAGTGGTGAACAAAACAAACGGTAAGTCATTCCGCATCGAACCAATACCGAAAGCACGCCAAGCCATCATCGATGCCGGTGGATTGATTGCATATACAAGAAAACGATTAATGGAGAAAGCGAGTATCAGATAGTAGACTTGCGGTCCACTTGTACTTAGCTGCATCTGACGGAAGGTGCTGCACAAATATCCTACGTATGATCATCCAAAAAGAAATAACGCTCCATGCGCGCAATCGTGGATTTCATCTCGTTACATCGGAAATAATTACTCAGATTCCGGAGTTGAAAACAATCCGACACGGATTACTACATATATTTATGAAGCACACGTCTGCGTCGCTCACATTAAATGAAAATGCCGATTCAACCGTCCGCACGGACTTTGAAAGTCATTTCAATAAGACCATTCCCGAAAATGCACCTTATTATTTGCACGACACCGAAGGATCCGACGATATGCCGGCACATCTTAAAGCATCGATTGTCGGCAGCAGTGTGTCGATCCCGATAACGGATGGAAGATTAAATCTTGGTACATGGCAGGGCATATATTTCTGCGAACATCGAAATTACGGAGGAACGAGAAACTTGGTATTAACTCTTACAGGGGAGTAACTTTTAGTCAGTGCTTGGAAATCAAAGCTTTTAGCTAGACAACATTTCCTGAACAATTTTCGGCATACTTGAGACGCTAAACGAAGTCTTCGCCAAAAATTTCGTGTGTTCCAGTGTCTTAGAATTCTCGCTTAATTCATCGGAAGGATAATTTGTTATAACCAGAGCAGGGATATTAATCCCATGTTTGCGCGCCCATCGCACAATTTCGATCCCGTTGGGGCCGGGAACAAGATAATCTACAATTAAGAGATCAAATTTTTCTTGCTCCAGTTTTTTCAAGGCATGATCTCCGTCGACACAGAATGTGCAATGAAAACCTGATTTGCGTAGAACCGACAGTATTAATGTGCGATAGGTAAGATCATCTTCTACAAGAAGAATTCTTTTTTCCTTTTGATGTGTATGTGGTGACATGGCATTTCTCCAATAATGAATATTGGATTATATCTAAATGGTACAAAAAAAAATATTACAAAACCTATTTTTTTCTCTACTATTTTAAAATGCTTGACAGTTCGTTCGATATAATTCAAAAACGATTTAACACGACCGCATCTGCAAATGGCAGAACACTATACGCTCTTTAGATAAAGTATTCCCATCGCAATCATCGCCACCCAGCCCATCACTTTTACTTCACTCCTTAAAAGTTTCTGTTCCACTTCTTCAATTGATAATTCAACGAGTTCCATTTCTTCTAAATCGTCGATAATAGGTTCACCGACTTTGTGAGCATTAAGTGCAAGAAAGAGATGTCCTTTTCCACCGCCATGATTGCCATTATTGGGATAGCTGCCGAGAGGAATCCATTCCGATGCTTCACATCCTATTTCCTCTCTCAGTTCCCGTTTTGCAGCTGTGAGAGCATCTTCCCCGGGTTCAAGGTATCCGCCTACGGGTGCAAGAGAAGTTCCCTGAACGGCATACTTGGTCTGATAAAACAGTAAGAGTGTTTTTCTATCTGTCAAAGGAAGGACAAGAACATAATCCGGCGATACAACCCATGGCCAATCGTGAATTATTTTACCGTCTGGTAATTCAATCGTATGCATTTCAACCTTGAGAAATTTGCTGTGGCCGAGAATTGTTTCTTTTTTCAGAGTCTTCCATGGACGCATAAGATAATCAGGGAAAAACGTGGAACGGTAAAAATTAATAGCAAATGACCGTTATCCAATTATTCAAATAACGGTATAATAAATAACTTTTCTGCTCGAAGTTATTTCAGTATCGCATTTTCGCGTTTCACAAATTGAATCGGCAGTCCCCACGGGTCGCGCAGCATCATTACAAAATCTCCGGAAGCTGTCTTCATAATATCATCAACGACCTTTGCACCCGCGGCTACAAGTGTGCTTTTTGCCGCTTGAATATCATTGACCATAAATGCAATATGAATCGACATATGGCTTATAGTTGTAAAATCAATGACAGGATATTCCTGTTGTTGATATAATTCGAACATCATATTTTTTCCGGCATCTGCAATAAACATGCCGTATGTCGGCGCTTTGCCGTCGCGGACGATTACAGAATGGAGATTCTCTCCATACCATTTTGCTTTTGCACGTGAATCGGAAATATTCATCGCAAAATGTTCAATGTACAATCCTGTAAAACTTAACATCGGCTTTATCCGCTCCACAAATTGAATGGGCAATCCCCATGGATCACGCAGTGTCATGACTTGGTCACCGGAAGCTGTTTTCCGCAGACTATCTACAATAGTTGCGCCTGCTGCAACGAGCATCTCTTGCGTCTTGACAATACTCGGTGTACTAAACGCAAGATGGATCGCCATATTGTGCATCTTCGCCGGTTCCAATAAAGGGTAACCTGCATTATGGAAAAATTCTATCATCATATGCATTCCTGAATCGGCGATGAATGTTGTAAATGTGGGTGCTCCGTCGAAACGCATGATCTTCATTCCTAAATTAGTGGTGTACCACTGTACCGTTGCAACAGGATCGGGAACGTTGAATGCGATATGCTCAAATCGTATAGGATTACCGGTTTTTGCAGATGTACTGTCATTCGGCTGATGAGAATTTTTTGCTTCACAGGGAAAGAAGAGATGTGTCAGCATGAATACAACAATTACCATGATTCTGAAATAAAGAAGTGTTTTCTTTAAAGAGGTCATCATGTATATCCTTCTTGTAGTGAATAAAGACAATTTCAAACGACGTATTAATGTACAAATCATTTTAAGAATAACCTACCAAGAGGCATCGATAAGGAAATCGTTTTGAAGGCGTCTAAGACTTCCGAAAACTCATGCATACGATAATGTTCAGGTGAGTTGTTCTAGTTCTTTTTCTTTTGTTCTGCATTGGGCATGTGGGCCAATTGCACAGAAAGCCATAATCCTAACTGTCTCGGCTTTTCTTTATTCTCGCGTACATCGCCTCGACGACCGCCGTCATGATAGCCGCGACCTTCATGTTCTCCGCCTTCCATCTGTGAATCTCCCGGCTCGCTTCCACTCAATCCTTCATTTTTGTGCGCTCCCATTTTCATTTTTTCACGATTGAATTCTTCTGTCTCAAGTCCAATGCCGATACGATTTTCAGAAGTGACTCCGATAGCGAAAGGAGTATGCGGTGTCTTTCTCAAGGGTACTCGAAGTTCATACACCAATGCTTCTTGTGAGCGGCCAATCTTCACACGAATTCCAGGTACATCAAGCGTAGAAAAGCGTTGAACATTTTCTTTTTGAGCACCGACAATTTCCAATTCCAATACTGCCTGCTCAAAAGCTGAATGTATCTGTTCCTCGTCAGACTCAGGATGAAATTCTAAGCGTGCGTCTTGTCTGGCCAGCGGATACCGAATACCGAAGGAATGGTCATTGCCACCATCTGCATCAAACCATACAGTGAAGCCTGCTCTTATAATTTGCATTTGAGTTGTGCGGTTTTGTGTTTTCAGAAAGAGGTACACATAATCATCATCGTTGCGGATGCTGTACACAATGTCGGATTCTTTGTCGTAATACTGCCCGCGTTGCCACTCAGTGTCGCTGCCATCAATAACAATATCCTCTTGCCGCCAAGCACTTGAGAGTTTTAGCGAACTGCTACAGCCAGAAAAAGCCGCGGCTGCGATAAGAAATCCACAAAGAAGAACAACTCTCATTTGTTTCCCATGATTAATATGATTTGTTTTGTCCACTTCTTGTTCCTCCTGTATTGTTGTTCGCTTCACATTATTTTACTATGGTCACCACGATCATAGTTTGACGATAAGATAACATATTAGTTTCAATACGTGACGAGGAATTAGTTGTGTTCTCAAAATATTTTACTAACTTATAATAATGCACCATGATCTTCCTAGGACTATAGAAATTTATATTTTTTCTTTTTGAGAAGAAACATGCATCGGTCAGTTCTTGCGTACTTTTTTAGATCCCATTTCAAAATTAATAAACATATGAATGAGGCTTTTATGAGACTTACTCTATGGAAATTTTATGCTGCATCTATTGTTTTCGTGTTGTTCTTTCATGGATGTTCCACTCAACAAGCAGTAAAGGGCAACGCATATAATTATATTGATTTCGATACGGTTCACGCCGAACAATATGATACCGGTAAGATGTGGACATTCGATTTTCCACCGATAGACTATTTCAGAAAAACGTATGGTTTTACTCCTAGCAAAGAGTGGTTTGAGAAAGCGCGCCTCTCTGCACTGCGGCTTCCGAATTGCACTGCATCATTTGTCTCAGAAGATGGGCTTGTAATGACGAACCATCACTGTGCGCGCTCAGCGCTGGACAGTGTGAATAGAGAAGGTGAACAGTTGGCAGAACGTGGTTTTTATGCTCCTATGCTGGAGGAAGAGCGGAGGGCATCCAGCATCTATATTGATCAATTACTAGTGATGGAAGATGTAACCAATGAAGTTCAGCGTGCGTTTGAAAGCGGCTCTACGGATAACGCAAAGATCGCAAATCGTCTAACACGGATACAGGAAATCCAGAAACAGTATACAGAAAAGTATAAGACCATTGCCCCGCAAGATTCGATGATATTTAATGTTGTATCATTCTATAACGGCGGCCGATTTTCGCTCTATGGATATAAGCGCTACACAGATGTTCGTTTGGTCTATGCGCCGGAAGAAGTTATGGCATTCTTTGGCGGTGATCCGGACAACTTTACCTATCCCCGCTATGATTTTGATTGCGCGTTCTTCCGTGTGTACGATAATGGTAAACCATTAAAGACGGTCAATTTTTTCCGCTTCAGTCAAGATGGTGCAATGGATGGTGATGCAGTGTTTGTCATAGGAAATCCAGGCTCCACAAATCGCCTGAAAACGATTGCACAATTGGAGTTCCTTCGTGATTTCGAATATCCGACAAGTCTTAAGATGTACGAAAGAGTCAGCACGATTTATTCGGCGTATGTTGAAAAACATCCGGAAGAAAAGTTGAAATATCTCAATACAATTTTTGGAATAGAAAATTCGCGAAAAGCTGTGAATGGATACCTGAGCGGTCTCCGTGATCGCATGTTGATGGCGAGGAAAATAGATTTTGAAAAGAAATTCAAAGAAGCTGTCTCAAACAAATCCGATCTCAAAACTCAATATGGCGATCCATGGAGCGATATTGCAAAGTATCAAGCTGAGCTGGCCACTATAACTCCAGAACTCAGTGCATTGAAGTTTCGCGGGCGTTACTTTCCAAAGTATTTCTCGCTTACTGCCGATCTTATCGACACGGCGAATTCTTCGACCGGCGTACTATCCGAATCTACAAAGAGAAAATTCTATCTGACAAATCTTGACACGGAGATTGAGAAGCAGCTGCTTGCTTTCCGATTGGAGATTATGAAGAAAGAGTTGAAGGGAAAAATTATAGCATTCGACAAATTGTTGGCTGGTCGAGTGCCCGAACAGGCAGCAGAACAAATAGTACAGAACTCTTTTCTGGCATCAAAAGAAAAGACCGATGCTCTGCTTGCTGAATCATCTGACAGTATTTTGAAGTCCACCGACCCTTTCATTTCATTCATCATGGCAACACGCGAACGCACAAAGGAGATTCAAAGAAGATATGATGAAGTGAATGAGAAACTTCAGGCATCAGTACAGATACTGGGTAAAGCAATGTACGAGATTTACGGAACACAAATTCCTCCCGATGCCACTTTTACGCTCCGAATCGCTGACGGTACGGTGAAGGTGTATGAATACAATGGCACCATCGCACCACCCATCACAACGTTTTATGGAATGTATGACCGATACTATTCATTTGGCAAGCATAACCCATGGAAATTGCCTGAGCGCTGGGTTAATCCTCCGGCATCGTTTAAGATGAACACACCGATAAACTTTATTTCAACCAATGATATTATTGGTGGAAATTCCGGCAGCCCGGTAATTAATAAAGATTTACAGGTGGTTGGATTAATCTTCGACGGCAATATAGAAAGTCTACCGGGAAACATCATTTATGACGATACGAAGAACCGTTCTGTTTCCGTTCATACATCTGGAATTTTGGAAGGCTTGGAACAAATTTATAAAGCGGAGAGAATCACAAAAGAATTGCGTGCAGGGAAGATAACGCAGTAAGAACAGCGCGATACTATTGTGTAGAGTGACCCCCTACCGAAAGTACTCTCAGTACTATCTCAAGAAACTTTCAGTAGATTTCTTTTTACCCGCGCGGATGGAACGTACGGTGAACTTCTTTGAGATACTCTCGGTCAATGTGCGTATAGATTTGTGTTGTCGAGATGTCGGCGTGGCCGAGCATTTCCTGAACAGCGCGGAGGTCAGCACCTCCTTCCAGCATATGTGTAGCAAATGAATGGCGAAATGTGTGCGGATGCACTTTCTTCCCAATTCCAGATGTGAGAGAATATTTTTCCACTAACTTCCGGACCATATCTCGTGTTAGTTTAGTCCCACGAATAGTGAGAAAGAGATAATCCTGTGATTTACCTGCTTTGGCGAGATGAACACGCGATTGCTTTTGATATTCCTCAATCCACTGCCGTGCCGAACGACCAATGGGCACCAATCTCTCCTTCGATCCTTTTCCGTAAACAAGAATCAGTCCATCATCGACCATATAATTTGATTGTTTCAGGAAAACAAGTTCTGACACACGAATGCCAGTGGCATAAAGTGTTTCGAGCATTGCACGGTCGCGAATACCAAGCCGGCTGGAAGTGTCCGGCTGCTTCAGGATTTCATCTACTTCGGCGATGCTTAATACCTCCGGCAGATTTTTTTCTTGCTTGGGTGAATCGATGATCTGCGTCGGATCGTCCTTTACTTCTTCTTCGCCAAGAAGGTAGCGGTGGAATCCGCGTATCGTCGAGAGAATCCGGGCAACACTTCGTGCTGTAAGGTTCCGTCGATGCAGCGTCGCCAGAAACTTACCGATGTGTTCTTCCGTTACACCAGATGCTGCATGAACTCCCAAGTGGATGAGGTAACTGCGATATTTAGCGAAGTCAAACTTATAAGAAACTAGTGTCTGAGGTGAAAGATTTTTTTCGAGCCGGAGAAATTCAAGATAATTGCGAATCTGACGGTCAAGCCCTGTTGTGGCAGATTTCAGTTCAACAGCTTGCTTTAGTATGCGTGATTTTTTTCTCATACGAAAATAAATTTCCAACTGTTGGCAAGATCAAAAACAAATTACATTGATTCTCTTGAAGGTGCAAGGTGTGTTGACAATGAGGGGGTGGACAATAAAACTGAAGGAGTTCGTTCGTTAAAAATTGAGAGTGCTCTTACTGTGTAGAGAACCAGAATCGCTATCAACTCTTGACAGCTTTCGCCATAGTGTTATAGATCTGAAATGCGCGATCGAGATGAGAGATTTTGATGAGAGAAAGAACCTTCTTTTGGACACCTACCAATTTTACAATACCTCCATTTTCCCGCATCTTTCGTTCTGCAATGAGTAAGGCACTTAAACCGCTACTGTCGCAGAACTCCACATCGGAAAGATCAATCACTAATTCTTTCTGTTGCCGCTTACAGAGGACGATGAATTCTCCTTTCAACTCTGGTGAGATAGCAGCATCAAGCTTACGCTCATGAATTTTGAGGATCGTTGCTACTCCATTCTTCTTGGTTTCAAAACGCATACGCAGACTCCAACAAAAATATTAAAACATATCGAGACATTTTAGAAAACTTCGATACGTGCGTGTATTGCCGGCGGCTCCTCTTGACTGAAACTGAAAGTTATAAAATTGATCACCACCATGTTTGAAAAAACTGATACGTAGAGGGGCCTTGGATGCCTTGCAGAGAAACGCACTTGGCAGGGAGAGTCCAATATTGAGGTCCAATGCAACATCGAATGTGTTGGTCGTTATTCTTTGGAGCAGTTTACGTCTCGGCACAAACCACGTATTGATGTCGTTTGCTGAATATGTAAGGGTTTTCAACGGAGGGGTAAATGCCATAGAAAAGAGTTGGTCGTCTCGAATGAGTACCATGATTCCCTCTGGAGAAAATTTTCGGAGGAAGTAACGGAAAAGCGTCAAGACTGATCCACCGTCAAGAGATGATTCAGGAAAAATGACCAGTGCTCGGCGCGATCGAGTCAAAGCATCGGTGAAGTTCATCATCCGATCGCGATTGTTCCGAAAATGTAGTTGCGAGTAAGATAATCCTACTCTGCGTCGAAAACCCTCCAACATTTTTATACCACTCTCTCTTGCTGTCTACTTATGTTTCAATCGCGCGCGTTGAGCTTCCAGCAATTTTGTGATAAACGACTCATCAAAGAAATAGTACCGTAATTGCAAGCTTACCCGGAAAAAACTATCATTATCGTTATTCTTCGGGCCATTGTAGTATCGTGAATTTGTCATAACATATTCAGGCAAGAGTGTTATGGACCAGAATTCGTTTGGGAAATAATCAAAACCTAATCCACCGCTATACTGCACGTCAAAACTTGACACAATGACGTTCGAGGGGCGTACTCCTGTTGTTGGATCCTTTGGATCAAAGAAAACAAGTCCACCGCCGGCGAAGGGAAACACGTTAAAACTGCTATTCGGCATCAAATCGATGCTCAAATATCCATTGAAAGACATAAGATCTGTTGTGATGGATTTGTTGCCGATTTTCCAAGCGAGTTGATTAATAACAAATTTGGAACGGAGACTGAGAGCTTCCATAAGAGATAGACTCATGTTGACTCCGCCGCCGAATCCCGGCGAGGCATTCACAGCTCCGGCACCAAGGATATATTGCATGGAACCGTCAACTCCGATACCGAGTTTTCCGACTCGTGTTTGCCCAACAACCGGAACAACAACCATGAATATGAGAAGTAATGATATAAAAAAACTGAACGAAGGTTTCGACATTGTACCCTCTCTAGAAAGTGGGTGATGGTGGATTATTATTCGCTCTGTAACATAGTAAGAAACTTCTGTTCATCAAGCAAGAGGATGCCGAGTGTTTGTGCTTTTTCTCTCTTAGAACCTGCTTCGGCTCCAACGATCACAAAATTCGTATTCTTGCTGACGCTCGAAACTACTTTTCCTCCAAGCGATTCTATTTTCTGTTTTGCTTCTTCACGCGTCATTGACGTGAGCGTACCTGTAAGCACAAAATTCTTGCCGGAGAATTGTTGAGAACTGCGAGCATGCTTTTTCGTGTTGCTCATCTGCACGCCCGCCTTTTTCAAACGATGAACCATACGCTGGTTATGTTTGTCTGCAAAGAACCGAATAACACTCTTCGCAATCCGTGGACCGACACCTTGCACAGATTGCAGATCATTCTCCGATGCCGCTATAAGTTGCTTAATTGTTGGGAAATTATCAACAAGAAGTTGTGCAATACTTGCTCCAATGTGACGCACGCCAAGTGCATAGAGAACCCTCCCAAAAGGGCGCTTCTTACTTTCATTGATGGCATCCAGCAAATTCTGAACACTTTTTTCTCCCCACCCTTCAAGTGAAAGAAGCACCGATCGTTGTATGTGGAGATCGTAGAGATCAGCACAATTCTTAAGAAATTCGCGATGGACGAGTTGGTCAACTATCGCCTCGCCAAGTCCTTCAATATCCATCGCACCACGGCTGGCGAAATGTTCAATTCGCCCTTTGACCTGCGCCGTACAATCGCTATTCTCGCAGTAATAATTAGCCTCACCTTCAAGTCGGAAGAGTCTTGAGCGACATTCAGGGCATTCATTGGGAAATTTGAACGGCTTCGTCCCATGAGGACGTTTTTTCTTCACAACGGCACTCACCTTTGGAATAACATCGCCTCCTTTTTCCACGACAACAATATCACCAGAACGTATATCCAACTCGCGTATATAGTCTTCGTTGTGAAGCGTGGCATGTGAAACTGTACTTCCGCCAAGGAACACAGGTTCTAAATCGGCCACTGGTGTCATCGTCCCAAGTCGTCCGACTTGAAGGCGAATATCAATGAGTCGTGCTTCAGCTTGGCGGGATGCAAATTTGAAAGCGACAGCCCATCGAGGACTCTTTGCAACTGCACCAAGTCGTTCCTGCTGGTGAAGCGAATCAAGTTTTACGACGACACCGTCAATATCATAGGGAAGTTCGTCGCGGCGTCGCTCCCATTCTTTCCAATATTCGATCACTTCGCCGATAGAACTGCAAAGTTTTGTGTGCTGGCTTGTGGGGAAGCCGAGTTCTCGGAGAAGGTGCAAATTCTCGTGATGGCTTATCAGTAAAATATCTTCAGTGTGGAGAAAGTAAGAGATAAAATTCAGCGGCCGTTGCGCAACCACTTTGGGATCCTGAAGTTTCAATGTACCTGCTGCTGAATTGCGTGGATTGACAAATGTCTTTTCGTCTGCAAGCTGACGCTCTTCATTCATACGCTGAAAATCATTCCTATTCATGTACACTTCGCCGCGCACTTCAAGAGTATGCGGTGCTTTATTCACTTGTCTCAGCCGGAGTGGAATGGAACGAATTGTTTTCAGATTGTGTGTAATATCGTCACCTCTGGTTCCATCACCGCGAGTGGTGCCTCGCACAAACATACTATTCTCGTATCGCAGACTGATCGCAATACCGTCAAATTTCAATTCACACACATAGCGATACTGTTCATTTTCTAAGGACTTTTGAATTCGTCGGTCAAAGTCTCTTACTTCATCTTCACTATATGTATTAGAAAGGCTTAGCATGGGCACGGCATGTATAACGGAAGGAAACTCCTTCATCAACTGTCCACCTACACGCTGTGTGGGAGAGTCTGGTGTGATAAACTCCGGATGCCGATGCTCAAGCTCGATCAGCCGAACCATTAATTTGTCGTACATCTCGTCGGATATTGTAGGCTGAGCAAGTACATAGTACTGGTAGTCGTGATCAAGAATTTCCCGGCGAAGTGTTTCTATTTCTTTTTGAATGGAAGGACTCATACCAGCCTATGCATGCTGGTGACTAATTTTTTAGGTTAGCTTCGGTAAGGATAGAGTTACGTACGACCGCGCCACGCTTTCCGAGCGATCCAATATCCTTGCCATTTAATCGGAAGGTTGCACCACCGGCATTTCCCATCGTTACAACAAAGCGTTCTTTTGCAACCCACATACGCTTTCTATTTGGGGCGAAGAGGTATTCTGCCCCTTTTGTGTCATCGATAAGAAGGCTAATCCAGACTGAGTCGAGCGTAGTGATTTCCAACCGTAAGCTGTCTTTTTGTTGTGCTTTGAAGATAGGAACGGAATCAGCGGCTGCAGGTGGTGGAGGAATAGGTGCAGTTTCACTTTCTCGGATGACACGGTCGAACGGAATTTCCACTACAGGTTTGACAGAATCCGATTCCTTTTTCATATTTGCCAAAACAATCACCAGCACAACGATGACAACGAGAAATATTCCAAAGGCAAGGTTTCGTCGAAGAGGCGAAAGCTTTAATAGTTGGTTCTTGATATCTCCTGTGGGTATCCTCGTTTGAGCAAAAATGTGTTGCGTTACGACTTCGTCTGATTTTCGAGAACGACCTTCCTGTTGAATGGAGTTGTATCGCTGCAAGACGTCATTGGGATCGAGACTAAGGCTAAGAGCATATTCCCTGAGGAATGCGCGAACATATGTCTGTGGAAGAATTTGGAACTGTCCGCGTTCAATTGCTTCAAGAAACTTCAGGTTAATGCGTGTCTCAGCAGAGATATCTATCAATGATATTCCCTTCGCCAATCGAGCCTGTGCAAGCTCTTCACCAAATTGTTCAAGATTCATACTGGAAGGTCCAATGCTTTGCTTCAATCTCTGGTATGTCATTCAACTTAAAGAAAATAGTAGCAATTATTCTAACCATTTTCAAGGGAGCAAACAGGAAGCAGAAGTTTTCAACGAACATCAATCCAGCAACACTACTTAGAATCAGTATCCCCATACACATTCTCAGGTGAAAAAGCTGGGATGCAGACAGATATATATTCAGCGCCGCCTGTTTCTGGAGTGCTATATGGAATCCATTCTCTTCTGTTGGCAATCAATGCTTGTCCGGATGCGATATCGATTGTTCCTGATTTTATTATAACACGCAGCAAGCCATGCAAGACCACGGTATATTCATCAAACTCTGGTGTCTGGCCGGGTTCAATCCATCCACAAGGACTTTTCATCCATGCAATACTGACATTGCTTGTACCATTATTTACGCTACCGATAAATTCTTCGATCACTTTTGGTTTGTTTCCGGTAGCTTTAACAATGGATGGCGATGGAACAAGTGATGGCATACGAAGACGTTCCTTTAAAATGAAATCTGTCCACCGATCATGCATGAAAAAGATATTACCTTGATAATTTTGCTTTTAATCCAGCAAGCTGTTCTGGATTACCAATGACAACAAGCATATCATCCTTCTCAATCACGGCGGATTGCGGAGGATTAAAGATAAATCGTTTCTCCGCACTTTTGCGCATTGATACGAGCACAACACCTGAATCAAGAAGCACATCACATTTTTTTAATGGTTTGTCACGGTAGTGTGTCGTTGCTCCTACTTTTACTTCTTCTACACGAAGTGCAGAATCATCGCGCAACATTGTATCAAGAAACGACGTGGCATCCGGTCGTATCATTTCCGATGCCATTCGTAATCCGCCAATGTACGGAGCGGAAACTGCAGAATCGGCACCGCTGCGGAAGAACTTCTCGCGTACTTCAATGTCGTCCACCTTCGCCACTATGCGCAACTTTTGATTCATTCCACGTGCGGTGATGACGACGAACAAATTATCTTTATCCTCCGGCAGCGTAGTGACAAGTCCAACGGCATGATCTATTCCTGCCGCACGGAGAACGGTATCATTTGAAGCGTCACCCTCAACAGTGGGAATACCGCGGTCAAGAAGTTTCTGAACTTTTTGGGAATCTTTTTCAACAACGACGACTTTTCGTTTCGTCCGAACAAGTTCTTCCAACACATAATGCCCATTCTTGCCTGCGCCACAGAGAATGTAATGATGTGAAATCTTTTTTACGATGCGTTCCATTTTTCGTCTCCTGAGAATTCCACCGATGCCCCCTTGTACGATGAACTGTGTTAACTCTGAGATGCCGTAAAGGATGATGCCCATGCCGCCCAGAATAAGGAACATCGTAAAGATGCGTCCGTAGGTTGTCAGGGGATGCGTCTCTCCATAACCGACGGTGGCAAGTGTAATCACTGACATATAGAGTGAGTCAAACAGAGACCACCCTTCGATGAAGTGGTAGCCGAGCGTTCCTACGACAAGAATAAGCAGAAGCAGATAGACAATTTGAAGGGCGTTGCGTGCGGCATTCATGCTATTTTAGTTTTTTCCTTCATACTTCTTCCACTCATTGGCATAACGCTGAAGTTTCCGGTCGGCAAGCGCATTGATGGTACCGAGCTCGAATGTGTGATCCGGTTTTTGTTTTCCTGCTTTCACACCAGTAAGAATTTCTATACCTTCATCAATTGTTTTGATGGCATAAATCTGAAATTGTTTCTTTTGTACCGCTTCGTACACTTCTTCACGCAGCATGAGATCCTCTACGTTTTGAATCGGAATGATAACGCCTTGTTTTCCTGTTAATCCGCGTGCTTTGCAGACATCGTAGAAACCTTCAATCTTGAGATTGACTCCACCAATCGGCTGAATCTCGCCTTTTTGATTCACTGAACCAGTAACGGCAATGTCTTGACGAATTGGAACTCCCGAGAGACTGGAAAGAATCGCATAAATTTCTGTGGATGATGCGCTGTCACCATCGATGCTGCCATACGATTGTTCAAACGTGATACTCGCGTCCATCACCAGCGGTCTGTCTTGTGCAAACCGGCTGCGGAAATACCCGCTCAGGATGGCGACACCCTTATTGTGCGTTGGACCGCTCAATTCTGCATCACGTTCAACATTGATAACACCGCTACGCCCGAGCGACGTACGAGCGGTGATACGAGATGGTTTCCCGAAGGCATGTTCGCCGATATCATAAATAGAAAGACCGTTTACCTGACCAATCTCCGCACCGTCCGTATCAATCATAATTCTACCATCGTCGATCATTTCCTGAATCTTTTCTTCCACCAGCTTCACGCGGTAGATGCGTTCATCAATAGTCCTTTCAATGTGACCGCATGCAACAACAGTGGCTTTTTCTCTTCGTGCCCAGTAGCTGGCTTCACGCGCCACATCAGCGATAATATTGAAACGAGTAGAAATTTTCTGCTGTCGTCCCGCGAGTCGAACTCCGAACTCAATAAGCTGTGCCAACGCCGTGGCGTCAAATGGCAGGAGCTTCTCGTCGTCGCAGAGCATCTTCACAAAGCGTAAATACTGAGTGACTGTTCCTTTGGTCTTTGGCATTTCGAAGTCGAAATCGGCCCGTATTTTGAAAATCTTTTTGAAATCATCATCGCGGAAGTAAAGCATATGGTATAAATCAGTATCACCGATCATGATTACTTTTACATTAATCGGGATTGGTTCCGGTTTTAAACTTGCAGCTGAAAAACCAAACAATGGATCGTACGTCTGAATATCTATTAGGCCGGTACGCAGTGTGCGTTTCAAATCTTGCCAAACGCCTGGTTCAATCAGTGCATCGAGCGCATTCAGAACGAGGTACCCTCCATCTGCTCGCAGAAGCGAACCAGCTTTGACCTTGGTAAAGTCGGTACGCCATACACTGCCTTTTTCCATTTCGCGCTCTACTGTGCCGAAGACATTTTTGTATTTTGGGTTTGTTTCGATGATAATCGGGACATGCTGTGTATCAGAATTATCCACCAATACATTGACTTGAAATTCTATGTATTCATCCTTTTCCTCTTCTTCATCTTGTGATTCCGGAGTGAGAGAAACGACTTGTTGTTTGCGAAAGCGATCAAGATTTCCGCGGACGTTGGTCCGCATTTCTTCAAAGTACGCACGAAGTTTAGGCTGCTCATATGTGGCCTTCAACACTCTTATGGCATCGTCCACTGCCGGCATCACGAGTTGTTCTTCCAGCTCACTCAACGATTGTTGAACTTTTTTCTCGATGTTGCGCAATTCTCGGAAGACGGTTGCCATTTGTTTTTCTAATTCTGTCAGTGCATCACGCATCGTTGTGAATTGTTCTTTGCCAAATTCACCTTTTTGTACAAGTGCTTCCACTTGATCCAAACTTGTCGGATTGCCATTCACGACCGGGACAATGTCGGGCCGCATCGCACTTCCAACCTGTACCTGTACTAAATCAAAGCCATGTTCCTTTACACGACGCTCGAAATCTTGCAGTACACTTTTCTGCCGTTCTTGAAAATGCTGAACCAATTTTTTTCGAGCTTGTTGGTATCGCTGACTTTCATACACTGCGGGAATATCTCTTAGTAATTCTTTTAATAAATTATCCATGTCCTGCTGCAGACCCCGCCCTCGGCCTGAAGGCAGTGAGATGGCAATAGGCATGTCGGGATGCTTGAAGTTGAAGACGTAACAATGGTCTTTCATCACACCCTGCTTCTTCTCGAAATCCTGCAATAGACGTTTGATGGTCGTGGTGCGTCCGGTTCCGGATAGGCCGGTCACAAAAATGTTGTAGCCGAAGTGGTTCATTTCCAACCCGACATGCAACGCGCGCAAAGCACGTTCCTGCCCAATAATCTCTCGTGTTGGTCGAATGTCATCGGTGGATTTGATGCCCAGCGATTTTGGATCGCACTGCCAGCGTAGTTTTTGAATGTGTAACGGTTTATAAGCAGGTGCGGGTTTGAAATGATTTGTTGAATCGATAGTTTTCTTTTTCATAGTTCGCATACATTTATGATGGCAGGTGATATGTTCCTTCGATTATACGGAAAAGAGGAATGAGTATCAAACGAAGTGGATAGGGGATTACTAAATCGGGTTCTTTTTCAACATTATAGATTGATAGGGCCCCCATCAAGTATAGCGAATATATATCCTGATGAATGGGAATGCCTGTCCACTATTCCTCATAGTGGAAGATAACTGAAAGAGAACTGTATGGCAATACAATAGTGGAGAAACCGCATCATATATGATTGCGATGGAACTGACATATTTTCTTCAGCATACACTGAGTACATGTTGGATCCGTTGGACGGCAGAGCTCTCGGCCAAGATACGAGAAAGACATTCCTGCTGCATGCCAATGCTTCCCTGGAATGATCTCCATCAGTACCTTCTCAATTTTCTCCGGCTTTTCTTCCTCGGTAATCCCAAGTCGCGGCACGACCCTCAAAACATGCAAATCTACAATAATACCTTGCGGTGCTCCTCCGGCTTCACGAATAATTACATTAGCAGATTTTTGACCGATACCGGGCAATTCTATCAATTCTTCGATAGTGAGCGGTATGTCTTTATGATTAGCCAGAGCTTGCGCTATGCGCACAAGCCAATCTGCTTTTTTCCGAAATCCCCGCGCGGATTTGATGAGCGGATACAAATCCTCCGGTTTTGCTGAAGCAAGATGTTTGAAGGAAGGAAATTTCTTAAAAAACTCAGGCGCCAGTTTGTTCACCATGACATCAGATGTTTGTGCGGAAAGGACAACCATCACGAGGAGCTGGTATGTGTTTTTATATTCCAGCGGATGCCGTCGCTTGCCATATTTTTTGAAAAGCGGTTGAAGATGAAGATACCAATCCATGTTAATCCGTGATTGGGGATTGGGGATTTAAGAATAGATCGCACTTTGAAATACTTGGATCGCAAAAAGATTTCAAATGGGGAAAAGCAGCGAGGAGGTTTGCAGGTACGGTCAGACGTTTCGTTGGATGCAGCACATTTTCGACTTGACGGCCATTCACGAGAGAGTACGCTTGACGATCATTGTGGAAAACAACATATGCCTTGCGGGCATTTGCCTGCTTGATTTTCTGGACAAGCTCGTGCAGTTCTTCTTCGCTGTAACGGTACAAGTAACGATCACTGCTGTGAGGATGATTCCAAGCTTCTGCATTTCGTCCCATCATTCTGAAGTAGGCAACACTATCCCACGCCAATGAGTTCAATGGCATATGACCAGGCAAACGCGGCAGGTCAACATTGATGAGATTAAAACCGTGCTCGCGGCAGAATTGATAAAACAATTCTTCGTTCCACGATATATGCCGAAGATCAAGAAACAGTTGGTCTTCTGGGAAGATAGTGCGCAATTTAACGAGATGCGCCTGTCGTTCACTCGTCTTGTTGAAGGACGATGGAAATTGAATTACCAGTCCACCAAATTTTTTTGCATCACGCAAAGGATCGAGAAGCCGATGAACTGCAAGTGCGTCATTCTGCGTTGCATCAAATGTGTGCGTGAATCCGCGGTACAGTTTGACTGTGAACACGAATCTCCGGTTCTCGTCGACATCCTTAAGCCAGTGCTGCGCTTGTTCCGCAGAGAGTGATGTGTTATAGAAGGTTGAATTTACTTCGACGAGATCAAAAAAACGGCTGAAGTATTCCAGCTTACGAAACCCCTTCTCCGGTTTTGCCGGATAGAATACGCGATCAAAAGGCGGTAACTCCCATCCGCCCATACCGATCAGAACTTCATTTGTATTTTCCCTGTTACCGTCGGCCATCATCGCTAGCAAACTTGATTGCTGGTGCTACTATAAAAAAAGTTGCATGAATTATGAGGCGGATAAATCATTTTTCAGAGTTACGACTTTTCGTCATTGTCGCTTGGCAACGTAAGTTTCTTAATGCGGATAGATTCGATGACATTATCTACAACTTTCCCTGTTGTAAACTCGACTCCGTTTGTTCTTATCTGCTCACCTACCATAGGAATATGTCCAAGCTGTTCGATAAGGAATCCACTGATAGAGCGGATATCCATCGGCGAAAGCTCGACTGCGATGAGCCGTTCAACATCATTCGTTGTAATACTGCCATCAACTATATATTCATCCTCGCTGATTTTAACTACATCCGGTGCCTCACGATCGTATTCATCCTGAATGCTGCCGACAAGTTCTTCCAGCACATTCTCCAGCGTAACGAGTCCTGCTGTGCCTCCATATTCATCAGCGAGAATTATCATATGAGTCTTCTTTTGCAGAATCGTTGTCAGCGCCTTTTCAAGCGTTGCAGTTTCGGGCAGAAACGACGCGTCACGAAGTACTGAATTCAGTGCGAAGTCCGGCTGCAAGTGTCGATCGTACTTAAAAATATCTTTTGTATAAACGATGCCGATGATGTTATCGATGGTGTCTTTAAACACAGGAAAGCGGGAAAACTTATTCTTCCTCATCACAGCAAGATTTTCCTGTATGGGTGCCTGAATGGAAAGCGCCACGATCTCTTTTCGAGGCACCATAGCATGCCGCGCTTGCTTCTGATGAAAATCCATAGCATTGAGCGCGATGCTCCTTGTCGTAGTAGAAACGTGAGTATCGTGGGCAAGAATTAGGCGAAGTTCTTCTTCCGAATGTGCTAATTCAGAATCCGTGGAAGACTGGAGTCCCAAAAACCGAAGCAGACCATTGGAAGAAGTGTTGAGTACCGTGATGAGCGGCTTGAACAGAAAGAAAAAAAACCGCATGGGCGAGGAAACCATAAGAATAGTTTCTCGTGCTTTTTGAATGGCAAGTACTTTCGGTGCTTGTTCACCGACAATGATGTGGAGCGCAGTAATGAGCGTGAAGGCAGCTGCGAATGAGACACCGTGGATAATGTTCTGCTGTGTCAAACCAATCCATTGAAATATGGGAAGTAACATTTCTGCAGCAAGTGGTTCACCAATCCAGCCAAGAATGAGCGATGTCATTGTAATGCCGAGTTGAGCAGCTGAGAGATATGCGGTGGTGTGAAAAAGAATCTCACGTGCGATCTTTGCGCGCCAGTTCCCTTTTGCAACCAACGGTTCGATCTGCGTGAGACGTGCCTTAACGATCGCGAACTCCGCCGCAACAAAAAAACCGTTAAGAAAAATGAACAGGAGAATTGTGAAAATATCAAAAACGTATTGCCAAAAACTCATGCATATTCCTTCTAGAGGTCGCACCAATATAACCGATTAAGACCAGTCCTTCAAGGAGATCATCGAAAACGGGAAAGCCCGTGTATTCTCTTGTTATTAGACAGGTGTACTGAAGAATTATCGGCGAACTTGTTCCGATATCCAACTGAGATATGCTTCAAGTCGCGTAAGGAATTTGAGGTAGGAAGTTGACCAATCGGCAGGATTGTCGGGTTTACTTTTACCAAGCAATTCTTGAAATACGCGCGCTACCTCCACGGCAATCTTCTTTTTGCCTTCTTCGATAGCGGCTTCGACATCTGAGGAATAATACGCATGAAGGTTGCGAATGTCCTGCCGAATGCGCCCTTCCGAACCTTTACTTGCAAAGAACGACATATCCACTTTATTTCCACCGGACATTTCATACAAGATCAGATTCCATTGCTCCATTGCATCACGAAATTGTATTTCATTCTCACATGTATCCAAAGGCAGTTTCCGCGACGCTTTTTCTGTAGAAAAAGAATTGCGGAAGAGCAAATCTCCACCCACAAACTGTGACACGAGATTGACGTCGGTGCGCCAGCCGAGGACACGTTGTACACCGATGTACACTTCCCGTTCGATATTTCTTCCGGTATTAGCGGCAAGTTTTGATTCCCATTCTCGTGCCATCTTTTTCATTTGTACTTCAAGATCGTGATCGACCTTTGTTTTCGGTGCTTCCGTCGGCGTTGACAGAGTCGTTGCTTTCAATTTCTTATGAACTAACGAAACTATTTCCTCTCGTTCCTTTTGACTCAATTCGTCAAATTTCTTTACTGCATCAGCAAACGAAGGTTGCTGTTCGTCCGCCTCTGTTTGTAGTAACTGCAGTAATCGCGTAAAGAGTCGATCCTGGTAAAGAAATTTGAAGTGTGACATGTCCGCAAGAATGTACAAGTCCTCTCCGACGCACGAAGCAACCGTATTGAAGAGACGCGCAATCTTATGTTCGCCGACCATCTTATCATCAATTGAGTGCATCGTATAGTCTACACCGGCCATCGTGGTATCAAAGATGATCGCCTGCTTCCGCCGGTTGCAGAAACTTTGCGGTGTGCCTACCTCCACATTCTTTATTCCCTGAATCCGCAATTGGAGTTTGGTGTGTAGCGTCGGTCCGACGAAAGGGAGAATGACGCCAATGTCTTGAGCACTTCTTCCCGGGTTCATCAGCGCATGCTTTACACATTCCAGAGCCTGTTTGGTATGGAGTTCGTTGTAAGGAAGATTCTTTTTCTTGCTGGTATATTGCTTACAACGGGATTGAATCTTGCTCGTGTCAATGAAATAAATTTTACCTTTTGCCTGCGGTGAAGGAAAAACAATAATCTTATCATCAAACAGTACCGAAGATATAAATAACGACAGTTTTGGTGTTGTAGAATATTGCGATTTCATAAAGATCGACCAGCGCGGGTTTTCCGCTGACCACTCAAATAGCCGATGAAGTTCCGTCGTCTGCGCAACGTGCAAGAATATGTCGCGTTGGAGCAATGGATCGGGTTCCTCGTCCTTGGAAGCAGATACCGGTTCTACTTCAAATGGATCACCTGCGATAACTAACTTTTCACGCGCCAGAGTTGACAATGCCGCAAGTGTCGGCAGGTTAACGCGCTGTGCTTCATGAATAATGACGAGATCGAACTGCTGACCCCGAATTGCAGGATCGATCAGAGCTGCATTAATGCCGGTAGCAATGAAGAGCTTCGATTGAAGGAGTGCCTGCTCATCCACCGCAACGAAATCTTCTACTGCCTTCGTAACTTTTTCCAAACCACCCAGGTCATCAATTCTTTTCCCGATTTCTTTGAACTCCATTTGTTCTTTTGGTGTTACCGGTGCATCAAGCTCTATTTCCGTTATCTCGTTCGATATTGCTTGTTGGTTTGACAACAAACGGTTGTATATCTGTTGCTGGCGAGTTAACTGATCGTTTGCGGTGTTAAGGTCGTTCTTGGAAAATCCTTTCTTCATTCGCTCGATAAATGATGCATTTTCCAGGTCGGCAATGGTTTGATTCAGTTGAGTCTTTTCTTTGGAAATTTTATCGATGTGCTTACGGAGATCTGCCAGACGATCACGTTTTTCCTGCACCTTCTTATAGAAATCCTCATTGAGTATCTGTTTTATTTTAATTCGCCAGTGAGCGCTCAGGAGAGATACTCGTTCTTGAAATACCTTGCGCTTTTCCTCCTTTGCCGTTTCTACCTGATGTTCAAATGAATATTGAGCCATTGCTTCGAATGATTCCGGCGACGGGAGATCAACGCGTGCTGCAAACTTTGTCATTTTCACGCCAAGTTGTTCGCCGAGAGCAACAGTTTTCAACAGCACTGTATCTACATTATCATTGGATGGTGAAACGAACAACACCTTCCGGCCGGTTTTCATATAACTAATCGCGGCGAGAACAAGTACTTGAGTCGTACCAGAAAAACTTGGACCCCACAACATCGTGACCCTGTTCTGCCATATCTTTTTCACTGCCTCGATTTGTTCTGGCGGCGTTTTATCGTTTTTTTGCACTTCATAATTTACAAGATGACTATTCTTACTATCAGCAGGATTGAAAAGCAAGAACGGGATCAATGATTTCATGTCGAGTTTTTGCAGCAGTTCGATCGTCGGTTTCAGTTCATGCTCATGGTCCCATGAACAGAGAGTCTCCGGCAGTGATTCGCCAAAATCCTGAGGCAGAGCGACCGTGAGGTATTGATTTTCTATCGCAATGACATTGCCGATTACTTTGATGAGCTGCTGCTGGCCGAATGTAAATGTTGCACGTTCCGTGGTGTGAAAAAGAACATCTTCGGGAATCTCAAATCGATAATATGTATATCCTGCAAAAACACCGAGACGCTCTCCGCTGAACAAACGTATCTCTCGGCGAACAGTTTTTAGCTGTGTAAGTTCTTTATTTAATGAATCTGTAAGCTGCATTAATAACTGTTTCACGTTCTTTCGTGTGCCTCTACGGGTAGGTACGCTTCAATCCCATTTTAAGCAGAACCACAGTAAAGTATGACTTTTGTGCGCAATGTCAAGAAATCTACACACCTATGGGTATCCACTTAGGTGTGTACAAACACTCTCAAGATTTTTACATGATATTTTCTTATCCTCAAAACGAAGAAAAATTATGGACAAACTTAGCGTTATCATCATAGGCGGCGGATTAAGCGGATTAAGCACAGCGGTTGAACTCTGCGCCCGTGGACACAGGACATTAGTGCTCGAACAACATCTGCACGCAGGCGGACGAACCTATTCCTTCATTGATGCTGCAACGGGTGATTCGATAGACAATGGCCAGCATCTGATGATGGGATGCTACCACGCAACACGGCGATATATGCGCTTTATTGGAACAGAATACCTTACTTTACTTCAGCCAGGTCTTCGCATCGAGTTTCTTCATCCATGCAAAAGTTCTCTACGTCTCGCATGTCCTCCACTGCGAGCTCCTTTACACGTGTTGGGAGGATTAATGAGATTCAAAGGCATTCCCCTGAAAAACCGCCTGGAAATGCTTAGAGTAGCAAAGCAATTATTCTACACCTCGCTTTCCAAAGAGCAGGAACTTGATAAGCTTAATGTGGAAGAGTGGCTGATGAAATTAGGGCAATCAGACTTAAGCAGAAAATTCTTGTGGGATGTTATCACCATCGGAGCATTGAACAACCATCCAAAAAACGTCTCGGCGCTGATGTTGTTTCGGGTATTGCGCGCAGCGTTTTTAGGAAAGCGTGAATATTCGAGCTTTCTTCTTCCCCGTGCCGGCTTAAGTGATGTGTTGGTGAATCCGGCTGTCGAGTTTATCCGGCGAAACGGCGGTGAAGTTCTGTTAGGTACGGAAATTTCTAAGGTTCACTTTGAAGACGAAAAAATTGTTTCTGTATCGACACATGAAGGAAAAGAATTTCGCGCACAGGTATTCTTAAGCGCTGTTCCATGGTTTGTATTTGAGAGGCTGCTTTCCAACAGCGGTATACGTTCTAAGTTGGTGATGAAGACACCATCCAGAGAGATCTGTGATTTGGATCGGTTCAAACCATCATCCATTATTTCAATTCAACTGTGGTTTGACCGGATAATCATGGAAGAAGAATTTGCGGCTTTGGTCGACACACGAGTGCAATGGGTATTTGATAAAAGTTGGAAATTTCGCAGGCACATGGGTCCTGAAGCACTGAAACAGCAGAAAGAGAAGGGACAGCATCTCTCATTGGTGATCAGCGATGCGCAGGAATTTATTAAGATGAACAAGGAAGAGCTGATTGTCATCGCGATGGAAGATCTGCTACGTGTACTGCCGAAGACAAAAGATGCGAAGGTACTTCATTCACTCGTGATAAAAGAGAAACGCGCAACGTTTACACCCTCACCTGGACTCGAAGCAATGCGCCCGCTCCCGGAAACCGCGTTTTCTAATTTGTTCCTTGCCGGTGATTGGACCAATACTGGTCTTCCTGCAACAATTGAAGGTGCGGTGTTAAGTGGAAAGAAAGCAGCGGAGTTGATTTGCGAATTTAAAACCAGTCATTAAAAGCATATCGTTCATATTCTCTCCTTTATGTAAATCTATTACTAGCGGCACGTCCGCAATCTCTCCGTTAAGCATACATCATTTTTTTCTATTTACCGCATTCTTTTTCCCCACTCATATCATCCCTTGTGGGTCAACATCGATAATCATTTTGATCTTCCTGTTCGAGGCAATGGAGGATGCTTCATATTGTGCTTTTGCTTTGAGGAGTGCAGAGCGAAGATACAGACCAGAAGGATCGTTGCTTTTCAAGTCTTTCACAACGATATGCTTTCGATATACATTCTTGATTTTCGGAATGGCGGCATCGGCGGGACCAAGAATGATGAACCGATTTTGTTGATTGTGCATGGCAAGAAACTCGGCAAATTTCTTTGCATGGTGCTGAACTTCATTTTCCCGTTCACCTGAAAATTCCAGAAGTACAATCCGGGAAAATGGCGGATAGTCCAGTTCACACCGATATTCCAATTCTTCTTTATAGAATCCATGGAAGTCATGCAAGATGACATGCTTCAAGCTGTAGTGATCAGGTTGCAATGTCTGGATAACAACTTCACCGGCAAGATTGCTTCTGCCTGCGCGACCTGAGACTTGTGTGAGCAATTGAAATGTGCCTTCGGAGGCACGAAAATCTGGAAGCAGCATTTGCGTATCGGCAGAAATCACACCGACTAGAGTTACGCGCGGAAAATCCAATCCCTTTGCAACCATCTGCGTGCCGAGAAGAATATCCGCTTTACCGGATTCAAACTGTTTCAGAATTTTGTTGTGCGCACCTTTGCCGCTTGTGGTATCACGATCCATCCGCAATATGACTGCCTTTGGAAAGAGTTCCTGTAATTCCTCCTGAACTTGCTGTGTGCCGAATGCATGCATACGCAGTTCTATGCTACTACATTTTGGGCAGATTGTTGGCGGTTTCTTGACAAAGCCGCAGTAGTGACAGCGAAGATGTTTTTTCGTCGTGTGGAACGTCAGCGAGACTTCACAGTTGTCGCATTTTTCTACGTAGCCGCATTCGTAGCATTCCATAACATGCGAGAAACCGCGCCGATTCTGGAGAAGAATGGTTCCTTCTTTGCGCTCAAGACGTTTGGTAATTTGTGACTGGAGAAGCTGTGAAATGGAAGAATCCGGTAAACGCTTGGGAAATGGTTTCGCACTCTTTTTGATTTCTATTTTTAAATCTTCATACACACGCCGTCGTTCTTTTGCCATATCGACAATGTCGATAGTTGGAAGCTGGGCGGTGTCAACACGATGGGGAAGTTCAAGAAGTGTGTACTTTTCATGGATGGCATTGGCGTAACTCTCCACCGACGGTGTCGCTGATCCAAGCACAACCACAGCCTTGATATGCGATGCACGGACAAGCGCAACATCGCGAGCGTTGTAACGCGGCGCGGCATCGTATTGCTTGTAAGAGCTGTCGTGTTCTTCATCAACTACAATGAGTCCGATGTTTTCCAATGGCGCAAAGATTGCGGAGCGAGGTCCGATGACAATCCTTACTTTCCCTTGATGCGCCATTCGCCATGCATCGTACCGCTCACCAATGGACATTTGACTATGCATTACCGCAACGTCATCGCCAAAGTGTGCTTTGAATCGGCGAACTGTCTGTGGTGTCAGCGAAATTTCCGGCACTAAGACAATCGCTGTTTTATCAAGTGCAATTACATTGCGAATTGCTTCGATATACACTTGCGTTTTTCCACTACCAGTGATACCGTGCAAAAGAAATGCCCGGAATATACCAGCCGCTGTTGCTTTCGTAATTTCGCTCAGTGCATACTGCTGGTTTGTATTTAGTGTGATATTGGGCGGCGGTTCGATTGGCTCATATTCTGAGCGCCGGAATACTTCACGCTCGCCCATAAGCAGGAGACCGTTTTTCACGAGTGTCTTCAGTGAAGAAAACGAGGCGTAATGACGTTGCAAAAAGGAATTGATTTCAACCGTATCTGCTTCTGAAGATATTTCCTTCTGGAGTGCTTCAATAATGAAAAGCTGCTTGGCAGAAAGTGATGCTGTGCTTGTTTTATCCGTAACAATTTTCAATCCGCTGGCTGTTATGGCAACAAAACGTTCCAACTTCGGCTTCGCTTTCGGCTTTTCGATTTCTTCTGTTATAGAAATCCATCCGCGTTGGTGCATCTCGCTCAAAACTACATGAATACTTTTCGTGTGCGATTTCCGCTGGACTTGCGCAAGGTTCAATATTGCACCATCGGCTAATGCCTGCAATATGGCGTGCTGCCGCGGCGCAGATTTCTTCGTTGCCTGAAGAAGAGCTTCAATGTCTTGAGTAACCAGGCGGACGGTCTGCTTGCTTTCCTGCGACAATCCCTGCGGCGTTGCCGCTCTTAGTACTTCGCCCCAGGGTGTAAAATAGTATTCACCGATCCACTTAGTAAGTAAAAGCATTTCCGGCGAAAATGTCGGTTTCGTATCGAGAATATCGGTTATCGGTTTGAGTCTTCGGACATCCGTTGCAGCCGGCAGTCCAATGATGACGCCGGTGAGATGTTTTTTTCCGAAGGGAACAAGCACGCGTTTACCGGGAAGAACTGATGGTTGAAGTTCAGGTGAAACGAGATATGTGAACGTGCGGTCGATGGGAACTGGGAGGGCGATATCGACGAGAAACTGTTGCACAAATTACTGAAGAGTGATAAATAAACGATTCTCGATGAAGAAAGGATAAATCGTTTTCAACCATTCAACTCACGTTCAAGAATCCGATAGACTTCTGCAAGAGGTACGTTCTTCTCTGAAGCGATCCGTTTACATTCTTCGAACTCTACGCGCAATTGTTCTTTCCCTTCAATCGTAATGAGTTTGACAGAAATGATGCCGAACGATGTATTCATCTGCTTGTGAGCGCGGGACAGCTTCTTCCGTTCGATCGGTTGAATGCGCACACCAAGAGTTGTTGTCTCACGGAAAACGATCTCAAGGATTCTCTCGATCTTTGCGCGCTCCACAAGCACCGAAAGGAGAATTCCGGGGCGGCCTTTCTTCATTACAATCGGAATAAGATAGGCGTCGTGCGCACCCGCAGTTATAAGCTTCTCAATGACGTACGGATAAATCTCCGGATTCATGTCGTCGATGTTGGTTTCAATGCTAACAATTTCATCGGCAAGGTATTCCGGTTCCAGTTCACCGATGAATACACGCAGTAAGTTCGGCAGTTGCTCAATCTTGTGTCCGCCTGCCCCATAGCCAATTGTAGATACCTTGATTTTTTCTGTAGTCAACATACCCTGCGAGAGCGCCTTGACAATTGCGGCTCCGGTTGGCGTTGTAAGTTCAAACGGAACGTCGGTCAATACAATAGGATAGTTTTTAAGGATTTCCATCGTCGCAGGTGTGGGAACAGGCAGCATACCGTGCTGGGTTTTCACTATTCCGCCGTTGCCGACTTTTATCGGCGATGAATAGACGGCTTGAATGCCAAGCTTTTCTAAACAGATCGACGCTCCAACAATATCTACTAACGAATCGATAGCGCCGACTTCATGAAAGTGCACTTTTTCGATGCTGATGTTATGAACTTTTGCTTCCGCTACCGCGACTTCATGAAATATTTTCTTTGCGCGTCCTTTTACATTCATGGAAAGATCACTCTTGTCAATAAGCGTTTCGATGTCTTTCAAATGCCGATGGTAATGCGGTTGTTCGGAGATGATAACATCCACTTTAACGGCGACAATACCGTTTCGTGTGATATGCTGTGCCGAAAGTTCGAATCCGTTCAGTTTGAGTTTCTGGAGTTCAGAAATCAACTCGTCAATGGAAATACCTGCGCTGACGAAAGCGCCCAGTGTCATATCGCCACTGATGCCGGAGATTGTGTCGAAGTACGCTATTTTCATAAGAGAGTCATTCCAAGATTAATTTCTTTTGTATTAGAGAACTTTGGCAAGATGTTCCATGAATCGTTCTGTCGCACCGATATTTTCTTTTACTAATTTCAATGCCGCGTTTCCTGCGGCTGTCCTCGCTTTTACATCATCAAGCAATGAGCGGAGTGCCCTATAGCATTCCAGTTGATCGTTGATAAGAAATCCACCACCGCAGCGAAGAAGTTCCTGTGCTTCCTGAGAATTTGTATGCCGCGGTCCATAGACAACTGGAATCCCGTAGACGGCCGGTTCTAATACATTGTGAACACCCTGCCGGAAACTGCCGCCAACATATGCGATATCCGCATACTGGTATAATGCCATCAATATTCCTACGCTGTCGACAAGAATAATCCGTTCGCGTGAATAATCGTTCAGCAGAGAGAATCGAATAGATTTTGTCTTGAAAGGAAGCTGCTTCTCAATTGCCTCCAGCGCTTCTTCCGTTGGCTCATGCGGAACAAGAATCGCAAGAACTTTTGGATCGTATTCTAAAAGTTTCTTGATCGTCGGCAAGAGCACTTCTTCATCTTCAGGCCACGTACTACCAGCGATGAATATTTTTTTCTCTTTCAAAATAGAGAGCGGGATGAGATGTTTCTTCTTGGCGTCGGCGCTGCGTTGCCACACCTGATCGTACCGAGTCTCGCCAATCTTTTGAACAGTGGGATGTGTCAATCCAAACAGAGAAAATGCTTCAACATCTTTTGCAGATACGGTAAGGATGGATACGAAATCGTTAAAGAGTAATCGATGGAAACTTTTCATGAATGGATAGAATCTTGCTGATGATGTGCGCATCGTAGCGTTGGCGATAAAGGTTGGGATATTTCTTGCGCTCAATTCCCATACATGATTCGGCCAGACATCGTACCGTACAAAAACTGCTGCCGTTGGTTGGAGCAGGTCAAGGAAGCGCCGAGCATTTGCCTTTGTATCGAATGGAATATATGTAATGAGATCGGCAAGTTTATAATTCTTTGAATGATCATACCCCGAGGGAGAGAAGAATGTGACAATGATATCGATGTCGTGGTATTTCTTGCGTAGAGCGGCAATGATCGGCTTGGCTTGCTCAAATTCACCCATGGACGATGAATGAAACCATACGCGTCTTTTTGATTTCAGTCTTTTTAGATCACGCTCAATTTTCTCAAATAATCCTTTTCGACCTTGAATTCCACGTCGGATTTTAAAATTGAAAAGTGCGGTAATTTGCAGAAGCGCCCAGAAGAAAGGAATAAAGAACCAATTATAGACGATGAACCACAATTTCTTCATGAGACTTTATACTAGATGCATGGATTGAAATTCGGAATTATGGTAGAGAAAGTTTGATGGAAATGCAAGGAATGTGAAAAGAGAACAAAACTGTACATATGCTTCTGAATAACCAAGGCAGTCGCTCTTATCGTTTCTTTTTCCGGTGAATTGCTCAGCACTATTCTTCTACGTTCAGCCGGTAACCAATACCGGATTCTGTAAGAAGAATTTTGGGATTGGCAGGATCGTCTTCAATCTTTTTACGCAATTGACCGACATACACTCGCGTATACTGGGCTTCCTCTGAAAATGTTGGTCCCCATACTTGTTCGAGAATAAAATTATGCGTAAGAACTCTTCCGGAGTTACGCACGAAAAGTGCAAGCAGAGAATATTCTGTCGCGGTAAGCTTTACAACTTCGCTTTTCTTTTTTACAATGCGCGCAGCTAAGTCTACAGAAAGATTGTGTGTTGTAAAGAGTTCTTTCTCTTGATTTCTGGGACGATGACGAAGAGCCGTCCGAACACGAGCGAGTAATTCTCCAGTGCGAAACGGCTTCACCAAATAGTCATCGGCTCCGGCATCTAAGCAGCCAATGATGTCTCCTTCCGCACTGTGAACAGACAGAATCAAAATAGGAATCGTTGCCCATTCACGAATTCTTTTCAACACCGTTAACCCATCCATATCCGGCAAACTAAGATCGAGAATAATAAGCTCCGGCCGCTCCGATCCGGCCATAATAATGCCGTCACTGCCTGTTTCTGCAAACTTTAATTGATATCCATTCGGCTCTAAAGTAAGTTGAAGCAGTCGGCGAATCTGAATTTCATCATCAATGGCAAGTATTTTCGGCGCCGTTGTCATTGCCGTGCTTGCTCAATTTCCATGGGAATTTCAATCTTGAATTCTGTCCCCAGCGGCATTCTATTTCGAACAGAAAGGGTTCCACGATGAGCTTCAATAAAACCTTTTGCTATCGGCAGACCTAATCCTGTTCCACCGGTAGATGTCCCTTCTGCACGGTAGAATTTCTCAAAGACTTTATTAATATCTGATTTCGGAATGCCCGGTCCGTTATCGGTGACGGTGATAATACAATGATCATTTTCGACAAGAGCCTGAATTTCGATTTGTGTCCCTGGGGGTGTGTGCACCGAGGCATTATACACGAGGTTTGTCAAAGCTTGTTCCATTAATCCGAAATCTAATTTTACCAGCGGAAGGTCTTCTTGAGTTGTTATCGTTACCTTATGTTGGCCAATTTCCCGTTCAAGTCCTTTAAGCGTTGCATTAATAATGTCCCGTACGTCGCACCAGTTTAATTTTGGCTGAATCATTCCGGATTCCAGCCGTGTCATATCCAGCAAATTTGCGACAAGCCGGTTTAATCTTTCAGCAGCGATATGAATTTCATTATAAAGTTCACTCATAGTTGTTGAGACTTGCGTCTGGTTCGCCGCTAGTAGATTTTCTGAAGCGCCCATGATGGTAGCAAGGGGTGTTCTCAACTCATGTGAAATGGAATTAAAAAGTGTTTTATAGAGTTTTTCTGATTCAGCAACGATTATAGATTTTTTAGTCACTTCATTCAATAATTCCCGTTCAACGGCGGAAGCAATTTGAGCGATAAAATTTTCCAGCAGTATTTCCTGATCGATGCCCAGTTTTTCATTTTGATTGACTCGAACGCCGATAACGCCTACAGGATAGCGGGGACCGGACATGGAATAATAAGTTGCTTGTGCAAAGGGAAGTGTATCGGTAAATTTTCCAGCTTTTTTTTCATTCCAGTACGTCCATGCCGCAACACTAAACTCCTTTTCATCCGGTTTCCATGAACTCGCTGTATGTGCTTGATGACTCATATCACCATCTGTATCGCCAAGAAAAACGACAACGTCTGCATTAAAGAACTTCTTAATATTTGCGATTGTTGCCTGAATGACTTCATCCTGGGAATGTGCGGAGGAAAGATCCTTCGTCAATGCAAACAAAGCGGAAGATCGCATTTCGCGCTGACGGACGGCTTTCTCTCGTGCTCGTACGCGCGCCGACAACGTACCGGTCACAGCTGCCACGATGAAAAACATTGCAAGCATTAATACATCTTCCACATGTCCGACAGAGAATGTGAAGAGGGGAGGAATAAAGAAGAAATCCCAAGAGAGCGCGCCCAGTGCAGCACCCAAAAGTACCGGCCCTCGTCCCATTCGAAGTGGCAACAGTGATACAGTGAAGAGAAGAATCAAAGAAATAGTTCGATACCCGATGACCGAAGCAAGTGGGAAGCACACAAGTGCAACGCAGATCACGGTTATCGCTGCAATAAGATACTGCGGTATTCCGGATTGGATCTTTGGAATTCTGTACAGGAACGGCTGCGGTTGGCTCTCTTCTTCATGGACGACGACATACACATCGATGTCTCGACTCCTTCGCAGAAGGTCTTCGACAAGCCGCGATGCACGGAAAAACGCTTTTGGCTTCGGTTTTCCGATAAGTATCTGCGTCGCATTTTGTTCGCGCGCGACACGCAGGAGTGCTCCGGCAATATCTTCATCGGATGTTGTGACAATCTCTGCACCGAGTTCTCTTGCAAGTTTGATATTCTTCGAGAGTTGTTCCGTCTCTTGCGCAGTCCGCCTCACAGATGTTTCGACATAAACGACAACCCATGATGCATCCATCGTATATGATACCCTGCGCGCCCATCGAATGACGGAAAGCGATTGTGGACTGGTACTGATGCCGATGACTAACCGCGTTCCGGATTTCCACGTCTCAGAAATCCGCTGCTTTTGCTTATATTCCCGCAATTGCTGATCGACTCGTTCGGCTGTCAAGCGGAGCGACATTTCCCGCAGGGCGGTAAGATTTCCTATCCGGAAAAAATTCTCTATGGCTCGCTTTGAACGCTCAGGAGCATATACTTTCCCTTCTTCGAGTCGCTTGAGGAGTTCGTCCGGTGAAATATCAATAACCTCAACTTCATCGGCAGCTTCAAAGATCGAATCTGGTACAGTCTCGCGCACGATGCTGCCGGTAATCTGAGCAACTGTCTCGGCACGGCTTTCCAGATGCTGCACATTCAGTGTGGTAAAAACATCAATGCCATTATCGAGCAACTCAAACACATCCTGATATCGTTTAGTATGTCTGCTTCCAGGAACATTCGTATGGGCGAGTTCATCTACAATGACAAGCTGGGGTTTTCGGGAAATGATCGCATCGAGGTCCATCTCTTCGAGCATCGTTCCTTTGTATTCAATGATTTTTCTCGGAATGACAGGCAGACCGGTAAGAAGAGCTTCGGTTTCTGACCGTTTATGTGTTTCCACATATCCAATGGCGACATTAAGCCCTTTTGCATTTGCGACTTGCGCATCTTTGAGCATGTCGTACGTTTTTCCGACACCTGCACACATACCGAAAAAGATTTTTAGCTTCCCTTTTTTTTCCTTTTCTTCTTCTTTTTTTAAGAGATGAAGAAGGGTATCAGGATCGGGACGATTTTGATCATCTAACGGCATGTTGAAATATACAAAAGACATTTGAAAAAAGCGCTTCAAAACAACGATGGGTAGTGGTTTATTTTGATTTGACGTCTTTCCATCTTTCTTTGTGATGTTTAATTCTAAGCCCTCCAAATATAAATTTTCTTGTTCTTGATTTTTCGAAGAAGTCCAGTTATTGTTAACAAAGATAGGTATGGAATAATCCGAGAAGCAGGGCAACAAATATGAGAAATAAAAAATGGGTGCCGATAGGATTCCAATTCGAAGAGAAAAAATTATATAAGATGGAGATGACATGATCGGACGAGCTATTCTTCCAGAGATAGGCGAATTGGTCCAGAACCGCGACTTCTCCACGCTCAAAGAAATCTTTGAGGAGTGGCATCCAAGCGAGCTTGCTGATGCCGTTGCCGACTTGCACGAAAACGATCGTGCCATCGTCTTTCGTCTCCTCCCCAAGGAGAAGGCTGCAGAAACATTCGAATACCTCGAACTCGATATTCAGAAATCGGTTCTAAAAGCATTAGGTCACGAAGAAGTAGGTGTTATCCTCAACGAAATGTCGCCGGACGATCGAACTGCATTTCTCCAGGAATTACCCGGGCCCATCGTCAAGCAGCTCATTGATGTACTCTCGCCGTCTGAACGGTCTGTAGCGCGAACGCTTCTCGGATACCCCGCGGAGTCTGTGTGCCGCCTCATGATTCCGGAATACATTTCGGTACCAAGAGACTGGACGGTCAAAGAGGTTTTGGACCATATTCGTTCACATGCTAAAGATATCGAATCATTAGATTTTATTTATGTGACTGACCAGAATGGAAAGCTGATCGATGATATTCGTATGCGGGATTTTCTCGTTGCTTCGCTCGACAGCCGGGTATCCGAACTGATGGATGAATCATTCGTCCATCTTTCTGCCGCTGACTCGCAGGAGAATGCGGTTCAATTATTCAAGCAATATGACCGCGCCGCCTTACCGGTCATCAACAACGATGGCTTTCTGCTCGGTGTCGTTACGATCGACGATGTGTTGGATGTCGTCGAACAAATCGACACAAAAGACATTCAGAAATTCGGCGGATTGGAAGCGCTGGACTATCCATACGTGAAAACCCCCCTTCTCGAAATGGTAAAGAAACGTGCGGGGTGGCTCGTCGTGCTTTTCCTCGGAGAGTTGTTAACGGCTACCGCGATGGGCTATTTTGAAAACGAGATTGCAAAGGCCGTTGTCCTTGCCTTGTTTGTGCCACTCATTATTTCAAGCGGCGGAAACTCCGGGTCTCAGGCCGCTACACTAATTATCCGGGCGATGGCTCTACAGGAAATCACGCTAAAGGATTGGTGGTTGGTCATGAAACGGGAGATCTTCTCGGGCCTTATGCTTGGTGTAGTCCTTGGATCCATAGGTTTCCTGCGCATTGCGATATGGTCCGCTTTTTCCGACCTTTATGGCGCGCACTGGGTACTTGTCGCCATGACCGTAGGGTTTTCATTAGTTGGTGTTGTCGTGTGGGGAACACTTTCCGGCTCGATGCTTCCTTTTTTCCTGCGCAGAATGGGTTTTGATCCGGCCGCTTCCTCGGCTCCGTTCGTAGCAACATTGGTTGACGTTACCGGCTTGATCATCTATTTCACTTTTGCTGCCATGATTCTTCGAGGGACGCTTCTTTGATCCGCAATCGAGGCAGATCGCAGCGCTCTTCAGAAATATAAAAAATATTATCCCGCAGCTTTCCGATGCTACACAGACGAACATTAATTATATATTAATATCCAATTGCATCGTAAATGTGCTTGGGATATCAGCATTGAAAACGTCTCGTGCAAAGATAACGCTCACGTTTTTTGAGAACGACCATGCAAAGCCATAACTGAACGCACCAAAGCTGCTTTTCGTGCCTTGGTAATCGACTGCAAGCCAGAGATTCTCGCTAATTTCGGGAATCATTCTGTCCCATGAAAATAAGACCCCGGAATTGTCAGAACCTAACACCTTGCTGTTCCCTGTAAAATATCCAACTTCGAGCCGGCCAACTAAAGGAAAAGTTTTTCCCGTTATTCCATAAAGAATATTAGCATCAGTAACATTCTTTTGAAAACCAAAATTGAATCCTCCGACGGCAAGTGCTGGCAACCAATCAACGAGTCCACCTTCAGGAACGCCAACCTTAGCATTAAGAGTAAATGGCGACCATTGAGGTGTAAAATAATCAATGCCGATTTCCGCTTGAATACTGGAAAAAGGTAACACTCCCACCGTCAAACCAAGATCTGTCGGGAAGGCCGTTCCACCTATGCCATTTTTGAAATCAAACGCATAATTATCAATGCCAAGATGAAACGAACCATATCCTTGGAAATCCACAGAAGGGATCCAGATAATTGTGGAAGGTGTAGCATAGATAAACGAGCTTGTCATCATGAACAATACAAGCATTGCAAGAATAGTTTTTTGAATCAATTTCATATTGTTACTCCTTTGAATGAGTTATTTGTACCAATTATCATGGTGATTACCAAATCTTCCAATCCAAATGGTCAGAAGTGAACTGGACAAGATGATCATGAGAAAGAAATCCTGCCAAGAATCCGATAAGAAGCGCCACTACAACAACGATGACAATACGTTCAAAGTGGTTTCTTTCCCCACTTATCTTTTCTTCTCTCAAATCTTCTAACTCTTTCATATGATGAAGCTCCTTTCCCTGAGACCATCAAATTAATCTCATTGCCACCATCAGCATATCGATCAGTTTGATGCCTATAAATGGAGCAATGACACCTCCAACTCCATAAATGAGCAAGTGTCTTCGCAACAATTGAACGGCACTTATCGGCCGATATTTTACTCCTTTGAGTGCTAATGGTATGAGTGCAACAATAATCAATGCATTGAAGATAACCGCAGAGAGGATAGCACTTTCCGGAGTAGCAAGCTTCATAATGTTCAACATATTCAGCACAGGATACGTTGTTGCAAACGCAGCGGGAATGATGGCAAAGTACTTCGCGACATCATTAGCAATGCTGAACGTTGTCAGTGTCCCCCGCGTCATCAGAAGTTGTTTCCCGATTTCCACGATCTCCATCAGCTTTGTCGGATTACTGTCGAGATCGATCATATTTGCTGCCTCGCGGGCAGATTGTGTACCGGTATTCATTGCTACAGCAACATCTGCCTGGGCAAGGGCCGGCGCATCGTTTGTGCCGTCACCCGTCATGGCGACAAGCCGCCCGCCTTTTTGATAATCACGGATTAATTTTAACTTGTCTTCCGGCTTTGCTTCAGCGAGAAAATCATCGACCCCAGCTTCAGCCGCAATAGCAGTCGCTGTCAAGGGGTTATCCCCCGTAATCATCACGGTTTTTATTCCCATCTTTCGCAGGTGCGCAAACCGCTCCTTAATTCCGCCTTTGACAATATCTTTCAAATGAATGACGCCGAGGACTTCTTTGTTTTCTGCAACAACCAACGGAGTTGCGCCAAGTCTGCTGATCTCTTGCACAACCTGTTGGATAGCAGATGGAAACACGCCGCCCTGCTGTTCGATGTATGCTTTCATTGCGTCCGATGCGCCTTTGCGGATGATTCTTTTTCCATTTTTTCCTTCGGGTTGAATGTCGGCTCCGCTCATGCGCGTCTGTGCACTGAAGGGAACGAAGTGAGCTGCAATTTCGTGGATTTCTCGTCCGCGTAAACCATATTTCTCTTTTGCGAGTATGACGATCGATCTTCCTTCCGGAGTCTCATCGGCAAGCGAAGCGAGCTGCGCTGCATCCGCCAATCGTTCCTTTGAGATCCCTGGTGCGGGAGTAAATTCAGTTGCCATGCGATTACCCAGCGTGATCGTGCCGGTCTTATCAAGCAAAAGGACGTCAACATCTCCGGCAGCTTCAATAGCGCGACCGGAAGTCGCGATGACATTATGTCGAATCATACGATCCATTCCTGCAATGCCGATTGCAGAAAGAAGTCCGCCAATTGTTGTAGGAATCAAACACACAAGAAGAGCAACAAGGACCGTGACTGTAACCGGTGTTCCCTGACCCGCAACTCCTACGCTGAAGAGCGAGAACGGAAGCAGTGTCACGCACACGATAAGAAAAATAATGGTGAACGCTGCAAGAAGGATATTCAATGCAATCTCGTTCGGGGTCTTTTGTCTTTTTGCACCTTCAATTAAATGAATAATCCTGTCGAGAAATCCGCCGCCGGGCTCTGCTGTCACCCGAATGACTAGCCAATCGGAGAGCACGCGCGTGCCGCCGGTAACAGCACTTCGATCACCGCCGGATTCACGAATCACCGGAGCACTTTCGCCTGTAATAGCGCTTTCATCCACAGAAGCGATACCTTCAATGACCTCACCGTCAGCTGAGATGATATCTCCAGCTTCGGCAAGAAACACATCACCTTTTTGTAATTGTGGCGAAGTGACAACATCAAAGGTTGAACTTCGTTTGGGACTGTGTAATCGCTTTGCCGTTGTGTCTCGTCGCGAGCGGCGTAATGCTTCCGCCTGAGCTTTTCCCCGCCCTTCAGCTAATGCTTCAGAAAAGTTTGCGAAGAGAACCGTAAACCACAACCAGAGTGACACAAAGCCGATGTACCACGCAGGCGCTTCTCCAGTGCCGAACAGAGCTTGAATCCATAACGCGAAAGTGAGCACGCTTCCCACTTCCACGACAAACATTACTGGATTCCGTACCATTGACTTTGGATTCAATTTCACAAATGAATCAAATAAAGCGCGGCGAAACATTTCGCCGTTCAGTCCTAAAGGTTTCCTGAGTTGCTGTGTAGATTGCGTTGCCATTTTACTATCTTCCTTTTTTCTCGTGAGTACGTTATTGCATCATCATAAAATGTTCGACGATTGGTCCTAAGGCGAGCGCAGGCAAAAAGTTCAGTGCACCCACAATAAGAACGACTGCAATAAGCCAGAAAATAAACAGCGGTGTGTGCGTCGGCAGTGTTCCTTCACTTACCGGAACCAATTTCTTTTTAACAAGAGAGCCCGCAAGCGCTAATGTCGGGACGGCAAGCCAATAGCGCCCGATGAGCATAGCCAATCCGCCGGTGAGATTGTAAAACGGATTGTTCACACCGATTCCGGCAAAAGCGCTGCCGTTATTATTTGCTTGCGACGTGAAGACATACAACACTTCGCTGAACCCGTGCGGCCCCGGATTGAAAATGGTTGCCTTTCCAGCTGTAGTTACAACGGCAAGCGCCGTTAAAACAAGGACGGTGATTGGCATAATGAGAATGAGAAGTGATGCCATCTTCATTTCATAGGCTTCAATCTTGTGCCCAAGATATTCCGGCGTTCGTCCGACAAGCAATCCCGCCACAAATACAGCTACAACCACAAAGATCAGCATTCCGTAAAGGCCTGATCCGACCCCACCGAAGACAACTTCCCCAAGATGAAGCATGATGAGCGTTATAATTCCACCGAGCGGAGTATAGGAGTCATGCATGGAATTCACCGAGCCGTTTGAGGCGGCGGTCGTTGCAGTAGCCCAGATACTAGAACGAGGAATGCCAAGGCGGACTTCTTTTCCCTCCATGTTACCACCGGGATTAATGGAGGTCGATTGTTGATCCACGCCAAGTGCAGTTAGTTTGGGATTGCCGGAACTTTCAAGACTATACATCCAAAATAATGCTGCGACAAGTATCAGCATCATAGCAGCAAAGATCGCCCACCCCTGACGCGTGTCTTTCACCATTTTCCCGTATGTGTAACAGAGTGCGGCGGGAATAAGCAGGATAGCGAGTACTTCCAGGAAGTCAGAAAGAGGCGTGGGATTCTCATATGGATGCGTTGAATTGACGTTAAAGAAACCTCCACCGTTGGTTCCAAGCTGCTTGATGGCAATCTGAGATGCCGCAGGTCCCATCGCCAGAACTTGGTCCGTTACTTTCACACCACCGGTGTCGGCTGTCGCCTGGAGAAAAGGTACGGAGACGTATGCAGAATTATTCTGGATGACGCCTTGCGATACGAGCACAAGCGATAAGACAATAGCAAGAGGAAGGAGTATATACAATGTACTGCGCGTCATATCGACCCAGAAATTTCCAAGCGTCTTTGCCGAGTGGCGGGCAATCCCCCGGATGAAAAGCGCAAGCACAGCCATCCCCGATGCTGCGGAAACAAAATTCTGCACGGTCAGGGCGAGCATTTGTGTCAAGTAGCTCATCGTTGTTTCCCCGCCGTAGCCCTGCCAATTCGTATTCGTAGCAAAGCTAACGGCGGTATTGAATGAAGAGTCTGGAGTAACGGCTGCCATTCCCTGAGGATTCAATGGAAGGAATTGCTGTAAACGTTGCAACGCGTACACAAACAAAAAACCGACAAAATTAAAGAGAAGCATTGCGAGAGCATTTGCTTTCCAATCCATCTCCTCGTCAGGACTGATTTTTGTTAGACGGTAGATGAGACGTTCGATCGGTCCAAGAACAGGATCGAGAAATGTTTTTTCCCGCTGGTACACGCGAGCCATAAACGCGCCGAGTGGTTTTGCAAGCAGCGTCAGTGCTGCGAGGTAAAACGCGATTTGTAAAATCCCATTGAGTGTCATTCGAATATCTCCGGTTTCAATAGTGCGACAAGTAAATACGCCAAGAGACCAACTGCGATAATTCCCGAAATGATATAGAGCAAGCTCATACAATGCCTCCTGATTTTTCTTCAACATTTTTATCAGCCTCGGGCTGAAGGACTTCACACATCTTCAGAAGTCCCAACGAGAGAACAAAAAATACAACGGCGACGCCGATATAGATAATGTCGTCCATGTTTATTTTCCTCTTGATAAGGATTGAGTTTCATCGAGCGCAAGATTCAACTTGAGAACATTCACACGGGCTTCTCCAAGAAAACCTAATTGTCTTCCTTCGGTGTATTGAGCCACAAGCGAACGAACCTGATCCTGGTTCAGATTTCGGATACGGGCTACACGGGGAAGCTGATAGAGTGCTGCTGCAATACTGATGTGAGGATCAAGTCCGCTTCCTGAAGCCGTCACAAGATCCGCCGGAACAGGCTGTGTGTTTAACGAGTCGACAGCTTTCAGGTCCTGGATTCTTTTCTTCACTCCATCGAGATATGCCTGATTAATTGGTCCGTAGTTTGATCCAGATGATGCTGCGGCGTTGTACGCAAACGGACCTGTAGCCGATAACCGGCTCCAAAAGTATTTCGGGTCACTGAACGGTTGTCCGATCAGTTCGGAACCGAAAGTTTTTCCGTCCTTTACGATCAAGCTTCCATTTGCCTTCTTAGAGAATATCAGTTGTGCAAGGCCGGTTACCGCCAGCGGGTACAATATTCCCGTGAGGGCGGTGAACACGATGATAGCGATGATTGACGTGCGAAGATGTTTAAGCAACATCATTGTGGATTCCTCCAATTGTCTTTTTGGGTTTTTAAAACCGTCTCTTTAAACAGGTGCAGTGTGATAAGTTCCTGTATCATTGAATTCCTTTTCATTGTTGCGGTTCTAATATGGCAAGAGATGAGATACAAAAGCAATCAACGGTGTCTAAAAAAAGAAGTAAGAAGTATAAAAATATTATTAAAAACGGTGAATTTTGAAGACCAATTTCTATTGGGGGATTGCAAAATAAAATAGGATACGAGTATAGTATCCTCTATCGGGTTTTGGGAATGAAGATCAAAGAATCTGAACTAAAAAAATGTATCCAAGGATACTACGTGTGGACTGCTGTTAGTCTCTCAATTCTTTCTTAAGCCAATCGGTTACTAACTTTGAACCGTAAGCCTCATACGGACGCTTGAGGTTGACAATGTAAAGATTGTCATTTGCATCGATATATTTTTTCATTTCTTCGCATACTACACCCGGTGCTTTATCCGTTATTATTGCATAAGAAGATTCTGAAAGTCGGACATAAGAATAACTCTTAATTTCGTCAAGTAAATTTGGATAATCTTGTCCGGGTATATTAGGGTCGAATGTGACGAGTAGTAATGGCATAATGTATCTTCTCCAAAAAGAATGTCTGATAGTAGATTTTTTTCATTACCGCGACAAATATGCAATGATTAAGAAAGAAAAGCAATCAGGAGGGTCTAAAAAGGTTTGATGAAAGTATAAAAGTAATGTAAAAATCGCCTCCGCAATCCAGCGGCGGCTGCAATTCGGAGCATGAATTGTATGGTTTTGCCGGTTCGTGTTTTTGCCACAAACAAAGCATAAAAAATTCATTCCTTTGACAAAAGAAAGGAGCGCGGCTTCCCTCGCTCCTTTTTGTTGATAATCCCACTAGTAACTGATTGTTTATTCATTCCTTGCCATCGGGAACTATTCGTAGTATCTTGCTGTTGAATATTTTGAATTTAAAGGAGAAGTAATGAAAACCACGAAACAATACGGAAAGAAAATCGATCTTGCCCTCTCTCTCTGGGTAAAATTGGCACGGGCGCACGACACATTCAGCCATTTAACTGCGGCAAATATTCGTACAGCCGGATTAACACCGGCACAATTTGGTGTCGTCGAATGTCTCGGACACCTGGGTCCCATGCTCATTGGCGATCTAACCAAAAAGCATCTTGTCAGCGGCGGCAATATGACTGTTGTCGTGGATAATCTGGAAAAAGAGGGAATCGTACGGCGATCTGTCAGCAAAGAAGATCGGCGCGCGTTCTATGTGCGATTAACACCGAAAGGCAAACGCTTGTTTAACCAGATTTTTATCCAGCATGCGGAATACGTGGCAAAATTGGCATCCGTGCTCACAGAAACTGAGCAAACCGAACTTGGGTCTCTCCTGAAAAAGCTCGGTACAGAATTAAGAACTGTTAACTAGTTTTTTTTTAAAAACAGTGTTTGAAATTTGAAACTTTTAAACTTCAATCAGTGTTCTACATAACACACAGAAGACAGCAGTTTGACAATTCAACAATTAAATATCCTCGCAGTCTCCGGCAGCTTGCGAACCGAATCGTTCAACCGAAAAGCTCTTCAGATTGCAAAGAAGATAGCGTCTGAGTTGGGCGCGGATGTTCGAGAGATGGATTTAAAAACACTTGCGTTACCGGTATTCGATGGAGACCTGCGGGCACATGGATTTCCTGAATCTGTTGTGACACTTAAGCATGTGATTGAAGCGGTAGATGTTCTTCTGATCGCAACTCCTGAATATAATCATTCTATACCCGGACCATTAAAAAATGCCATTGATTGGGCTTCTGACAAAACAAATCCTTTTTCAGGAAAAACAGCAGCTATTTTCGGCGCATCAACAGGACTTTTCGGAACGCTGAGGTCTCAACTTCATCTTCGGCAGGTTTTGACGGCATTAAACGTCGAGTTGGTTCCTCAGCCTCAGGTATTCATACGTTCTGCAGACGAAGCTTTTCTGCCGGATGGTTCGCTGGTTGATTTGAAACTCACGAAACAGCTGCATTTATTGATTCAGGAAACTCTTAAATTGGCCCAGCGTAAAAAAGAAAACAAAATAAATGCACTCAACAAATAGAAAAGGAGGTTCACCATGGAAACGGCACTTTTATACATCGGAAGGATACTACTCGGAGGTTATTTCATTTTTGGGGGCATTAATCATTTTACAAAGCTTGACATGATGTCCGGTTATGCAAAATCCAAAGGCGCTCCATCTCCAAAACTCTCTGTCGCTTTTTCAGGGTTGCTTTTATTGATAGGCGGCGTGAGCGTGCTTCTTAATATATTTCCAGTTATTGGACTTATTTCACTGGTTCTCTTTCTTGTTCCTGTTACATTAATCATGCATGCACCGTGGAAAGTTGAGGACCCGCAAACGAAAATGGGCGAAACAGTAAACTTCATGAAAAATTTTGCTTTGGTCGGCGCAGTACTGATTCTGCTTGCATATACACTTGTATAAAAATTTGTTAAGGTACGGGTTTGAAAGGTGCAATCGAAAAAAGGTAGCTATCTATGAATGAATACATGATTATCGTAAAATTTCTCACATCGTTTAACGAAGAATTTGCATCTCTCATTCCGAGTCAGCGTACTGAAGTGAGCCGGTTGATGGAAAAGGGAATTCTGACAAGTTATAGTCTGTCATCGGATCGAGAAACATTGTGGATAACACTCCTGGCAACATCGTCGGAAGCTGTTGAGACGACGCTCAGGATGATGCCGTTATACAAATTTATGCATTATGAAATTGTCGAATTGATGTTCCATCATAATCCAGTCTATACACCAATGCATTTTTCTATGAACTAACTATTCACAAAACTTGAAAAGTATTTCAACCCAAATAATCACTTATTATCGAGGTTCTGCCATGAAAAGATTAGTAGTTGTTTTTTTTGCCATCTTTGCTGTGACCGCATTTGTAACCGCACAATCTGAATGGAAGTTTGATAAGGTCCATTCCAGTGTTACGTTTAGCGTGCGGCATATGGTCATTTCCAATGTATCGGGTAACTTTAAGGATTTTTCGGTTGTCCTGAAATCCGAGAAAGAAGACTTCTCGGACGCAGTTGTAGAAGGCACTATTCAAGTTGCGAGCATCAACACGGACAACGATACTCGGGATAAGCACCTGAAGTCGGATGATTTTTTCAATGCCGAAAAATTTCCAGAGATCAAATTCAAGAGCACAAAATTTGAAAAACTCGGCGATAACAATTATAAAATCACAGGCGATCTCACGATGCGTGATGTAACAAAGGAAGTGACCTTCGATGCGGTCCTGAACGGAACGCTCAAAACAGATAAAGGTTTGCTCTCGGCATGGAAAGCAACAACAACGGTTAATCGGTTTGATTATAATTTAAAATGGAGTAAGACCGTAGAAACAGGCGGGCTTATAGTCGGACAGGATGTGACGATCACATTAAACTTGGAATTAAGTAAGTAGTACCCTCGCCTCACAATGATGGAGTCCGCTTTTACCTCGTTGTCTGCGGGCTCCATCTCTTTCCTTTCTACCATAAGCATACGAAAGAACTCCTTTTTCTCCGTAACCGGCAAAGCGTCTCGAACCAAACGGTGGAGTAGTGGATTCAAAATGGATGAAAGAAAATTTTTATCAAGGCTCTTGACTTCCTTCCACGGATCATGTATATTATTAACATAAAGTATGTCACAATCCGTTCAACATATCGTTTCTTCAATCAACCGTTGGTGGTGGCGCTGCATTATATCTAAACACACAGGAAAGAGAACGGATAGTTAACTCATAAGTATACGAAGATTTTTTCATTTAACCCTTCTCGGATCACCCTGGAAGGGTTTTTTATTTTAAGGACGTCCACCAATGATAACACAACAGGAATTTGAACAGCTTGCAGGCACACACACGGTTATCCCGCTTGTGGAAACGATGCTTGCCGATCTGCACACGCCCGTGTCGATCTACCTGACACTCCGCTCTAACCTTTCTCCTTCGTTTCTCCTGGAGAGCGTTGAACCCGATGAAAAGATTGGGCGCTACTCGTTCGTCGGTACCGACCCGCTGCTGCTAATCAAAGCAAAAGGCGATGTGATCGAGATTGAATCCGGAACAAAGAAAGAACAACGGCGCGGAAAAGTCATTGATGTGCTGGAGGAATATTCGTGCCAGTATCGCAACGTAGCGATCCGTGAACAGCAAGGATTTGCAGGAGGATTTCTCGGTTACTACGGTTACGACCGGGTGCAGGAAATAGAACAAGTCCCGCTTCATCCAACGAGTAAAGAGGATGCACCGGATGCGATGTTCGGATTATTTCATATCGTGGTGAAATTCGATCACCTGCACCAACTAATGACCGTCACCTACAATTGCATTCTTGATAAGCAGCAACCTCTGAACGAACAATATCACGAAGGGAAACGAAAACTCGAGTCCATTTTCATTCAGCTTGGAAAATCGCCCTCAACAGAAAACACATTCCATTGCGATTTTTCCTCTGTGGAACATGGCTCCGACCGCGAGGCATTCTGTTCATCGGTGCGGCGAGCGAAAGAATACATCCACGATGGCGATATTTTTCAGGTCGTTCTTTCCCGACGTATGCAGCTGCCGTTCTCAGGCGATCCGTTCCCCGTCTATCGTGCGCTTCGTATTATCAATCCATCTCCCTATCTTTTTTATCTCGATTTCAAATCTGTAAAACTCATCGGCTCTTCACCGGAAGTGCTGGTGCGTGTGCAAGGCGATATTGTCTCGGTGATGCCGATTGCCGGCACGCGTAAACGCGGCAAAACTTTGGAAGACGATACGCGGTTGGGAGAAGAACTTCTTTCCGATCAAAAGGAATTAGCAGAACACGTGATGCTGGTTGATCTCGGACGCAACGATCTCGGACGTGTGAGTGAATTCGGGAGTGTCCAAGTTTCAGTGTTCAAAAGCCTGAAGCGGTTTTCGCATGTGATGCATATAGTCTCTGAAGTGCAGGGAAAACTCAGAGAGAAAGCAACGAGCTTAGATGCACTGCGCGCATGTTTTCCTGCCGGAACTGTTTCCGGCGCTCCGAAAGTGCGTGCAATGGAAATCATCCACGAATTAGAACCGGTACGGCGCGGAATATACGCAGGCGCTGTCGGATATCTCGGTTTCGACGGAGCGCTGGATACATGCATTGCCATTCGCACCATCGTTGCAGCAAACGGAATGCTCACGATTCAGGCAGGTGCAGGGATCGTTGCGGATTCGGTTCCGGAACTGGAGTACAAAGAAACGGTGAACAAAGCTCAAGCTCTGCTCGATGCTCTGAACGCTGCGTCGAACGGATTGATGAGAGTACATAACGGAAACGGACATGTGGGAGATCAAAAATGATACTCGTCATCGACAACTACGATTCATTTACATACAACCTTGTGCAGATGGTCGGCAAAATGTTGCCGAATATCCGTGTTATCAGGAACAAAGATATGTCAGTTGATGAAATCAGCGATCTCTCACCACGCGGGATAATTCTTTCACCGGGTCCTGGCAGGCCGGAAGATGCCGGTGTAACCGTAGAAGTTATTCAGAAACTTGGCGCGGCGATTCCCATTCTCGGCGTCTGTCTCGGTCATCAATCGATTGGCTTCGCATTTGGCGCAAAGATCGTTCATGCACCGACGATAATGCACGGACGGACATCGGAGGTAACACATTCCGGCGAAACCATTTTGCGGTCGGTGCCGAATCCGCTGGTCGTAGGACGTTATCATTCGCTCGTCATCTCGCCGGAGCAGTTTCCTGATGAACTTAAAATATCTGCCCGTACACACGACGGTGTTATCATGGGCGTGACGCATCGGAAGTATCCCATCGAAGGAATTCAATTTCATCCCGAATCTATCCTCACACAAGAGGGTCAACACATTCTTCACAACTGGCTGGAGGTTTATAATATCCTATGAAAACTCATATAGAAAAATGTTTGGCGGGAGAACATCTCACCGTCGATGAAGCATCGAGCGCCCTCGCCGCGATCATGACTGGACAAGCCACTGATGCACAAATTGCCGGGTTATTGATTGCTCTGCGCGCAAAAGGGGAAACAGTTGACGAACTTGTCGGCTTTGCTCGCACCATGCGCGAGCATGGAATAAAACTTCACATTGAAGACCCGAACGCGATCGATATGTGCGGCACAGGTGGCGATGGTCTTGGTACATTTAACATTTCGACTGTGGCTTCCTTTGTTGTTGCCGGTGCAGGCGTGACGGTAGCGAAGCATGGTAATCGTTCTGTCTCCAGTCAAAGCGGCAGCGCGGATGTGCTCACCGCGCTCGGTGTGAACGTGCAGTGCTCAGCTGAAACTGTGGAGGCATGCATCAATCGCATCGGTATCGGATTTATGTTTGCGCCGTTGTTTCATCCTGCGATGAAGCATGCAGCAAAGCCCCGTATGGAATTAGGCGTGCGCAGTATTTTCAATATGGTCGGTCCGTTGACGAATCCGGCAGGTGTAAAGCGTCAGCTTATAGGTGTCTACAATCCTCAAGTTGCACCGCTTCTCGCCGGCTCGTTGCAAAAACTGGGAGCTGAAAAGGCATGTGTCGTTCACAGCGACGACGGTTTGGACGAAGTAACGCTGTCTGGGGGAACGATTGTGCACGAGGTGAATGGGAACGAACCGTTGAAGGAGTATCGCTTGCAGCCGAATGACTTCGGACTTCCGCAGTACTCGCTAGTAAGTCTCCGCGGCGGCGATAAAAAACATAACGCGGAGATAGCGCTGGAAGTGCTTCAAGGTATAAGGGGTTCAGCACGAGATGTTGTGATAGCAAATGCAGCACTTGGTATTTATATTGGAGACAAAGCTAAAACTATTATAGAGGGGAAGCAGAAAGCTGAGGAGTCGATTGATTCTGGAAAAGCATTAGAAAAATTGCAACAACTGATTCAAAGCACGAATTGAGTATGAGCATATTAGAAAATATTCTTGAGAACACGCGGCAGGAAGTTTCTGTCATAAAAAAAATAATGCCTCTTGAGCAACTGAAAGAGATGCCCGGTTTTCAGCGGCAATGTTTTTCTTTAGTGAATGCACTTAATCGTGAAGAAGTGAGTATTATCGCAGAGATAAAAAAAGCATCGCCCTCAAAAGGAATTATTCGAAAGGATTTTGATCCTTATGCTCTTGCCCGAGAGTATGCGGAAAACGGTGCCAGTGCAATTTCCATGTTGACGGATAAGAAATATTTTCAAGGCAACATTCGATTTATTTCCGATGTACGGGCAGCTATCTCTCTTCCAATTCTGCGAAAAGATTTTATCGTTGACTCTTATCAGCTTACGGAAGCAAAAGCGTTTGGTGCTGATGCCATATTACTTATCGCTGCCGCATTGGAATCGAACCAATTACGCGATCTTCATAATGAAGCGACTCAACTAGGACTTGATAGTCTCGTCGAAGTACACAATGAACAAGAGTTGGAGACACTCGATCTGAAACAAGTGAAAATCGTTGGAATTAATAACCGGAATTTATCTGACTTTACGGTTGATGTTACGACAACACTTCGTGTAGCCATGATAATTCCAAAAGGTATCATCATTGTCAGTGAAAGCGGAATTTCAAATCGAACCGATATTGATCAGTTGGCAGCACATGGAATTTATGCTGTTCTTGTGGGCGAAAGTTTAATGCGAGCGGTCAATCCGGGCAAAGCATTGAAGGCGCTTCTGACTCCATCAAGGGAGCAAAACTAATGAAGGTAAAATCTGATATGATTCGTGGTGTCAAGACTTACGTCTTGACACAGACACTTATTAAGTCATTCACACGTCAGGAGGTAACTCCTGACGCCACGATAAAAGCACTAAAATGATTTCATAGAAAGAAATCTTGAAATGAAAGTAAAAATTTGTGGTATCACCAACATGGAGGATGCACTCCTTGCAACGGAACTTGGCACTGATGCTCTTGGATTTATTTTTGTGAAAACCAGTCCAAGACATATTCGTCCCAGTGCGGCACGGAAGATTATTCAGGAATTACCTCCGTTTGTTACTCCTGTCGGTGTCGTTGCTGATGCAGAACACGATGAAATTCTTGAATTAATCGACGAAACAGGAATATGTTGCGTGCAGCTTCACGGTAATGAATCGCCAAAGCAGCTGGCAAAATTCCCGGTACCGATCTACAAATCGTTCCGCGTAGATAAAGAGTTTAATCTGGAAACACTCCAGCGATATAAAGGATCGGCCTATTTGTTGGATACACACATTGATGATGTTCTCGGTGGAACGGGCAAAACGTTTGACTGGGATGTTGCAATCAAGGCGAAGGCATACGGCCGCATCATACTTGCCGGTGGACTGACACCTGAGAATATTGCCGAAGCGGTGAAAAAGGTGCAACCGTATGCGGTAGACGTGAACAGCGGAGTTGAGTCTGCGCCTGGAAAGAAAGATAAAAACAAACTTGAACGGCTCTTCAAAGCAATTCGATCGCTGCAGAATGAATAAATGAAATGAGGAGATAAAACAGTGAGTTCAGCAAAAAAACAATTTCAACACTATAATTATCCCGATAAGCGTGGTTACTTCGGTGATTATGGCGGCAGATTTGTACCGGAAACATTGATGCAAGCATTATTCGAGCTTGACGATTTGTACCGTGAAGCAAAACGAGATGCGAAATTCAAAAAAGAATTTGTAGCAATATTGCATACATATGCCGGTCGTCCCACACCATTGACATATGGCAATAGATTAACCGAGCATTACGGACACGGCAAAATCTATTTAAAGCGCGAAGACCTTTGCCATACAGGCGCGCATAAGATTAACAACACTATCGGACAGATTCTGCTTGCCAAACGTGCAGGCAAGAAACGTATTATCGCAGAAACGGGAGCCGGACAACATGGAGTTGCCACTGCGACGGTCGCAGCGAAAATGGGATTGCAGTGTGTTGTGTATATGGGAGAAGAGGATATTCATCGACAGGAATTGAATGTACATCGGATGAAGATGTTGGGTGCGGAAGTCGTTCCAGTAACGACGGGAAGTCGCACACTCAAAGATGCAACAAGCGAAGCTATCCGTGATTGGGTGACAAATGTCGATAGTACGTTTTACATTATCGGTTCGGTGGTTGGCCCGCATCCATATCCGATGATCGTGCGGGATTTCCAATCGGTCATTGGTAAAGAAACTCGGAAACAAATACTCGCAAGTGAAGGCAAGCTTCCCTCTATACTCGTTGCTTGTGTCGGCGGCGGCAGTAATGCAATGGGAATGTTCTATCCATTCTTCCGCGAGGATGTTCGAATGATTGGCGTGGAAGCAGCCGGCTGCGGTTTGAATACTCAACAACATGCTGCAACACTTTCCAAGGGGACGCCGGGTGTTTTGCATGGCTCGTTCAGCTACTTGCTGCAGGATAAAAATGGACAAGTAGAATTAGCGCATTCAATTTCAGCGGGACTTGATTATCCCGGTGTCGGACCAGAACATAGTGCATTGAAAGATATTGGAAGAGCCAAGTATGTGTCCGTTACCGATACACAAGCGCTTGGAGCGGCAAGTATGGTTGCCCGATTAGAAGGAATTATTCCTGCGTTGGAATCGGCGCATGCATTTGCACATCTGGAAAAACTTATGCCGACAACATCGAAGAAAGATATTATTATTGTGAATCTCTCTGGCAGAGGAGATAAAGATATGATGATGTATGCTTCGCAGAAGTCAGAATTCAGGAAACAGAATTCAGAAGGGAAAAGTGTAGAGTGAAGAGCAAAAAATTTGAAACAAACCGTCTTACCACGAAACTGACACAGCTCAGAGAGCGAAACGAAAAAGCTCTTGTACTTTTTCTCACAGCCGGTTATCCGCATCTTGACTCTACAACGCCGCTGGTGCTGGAACTTGCTCAAGCTGGAGCTGACATTATTGAACTCGGCATGTCCTTCTCCGATCCGCTCGCCGATGGACCAGTGATACAAGCAAGTTCACAACAGGCAATCAAAAACGGAATTACTCTCGATCACATTTTAGAACAGGTGAAAGAAATTCGAAAACACACGAATATTCCGCTGGTGTTAATGGGGTATTTGAATCCCATTCTTCACTACGGTGAAGAGAAATTCTTTGACGATGCAAGAAAGGCCGGTGTTGACGGCATCATTCTTCCGGAAGTACCGCTGGAAGAATTAGATCGTTTCTTGTCGCTCACTCGCAAACATCATCTTGCCGACATTCTTCTTGTTAGTCCGGCTACGACTGACAAACGAATTCGAGAGATCGATGAAGTATCGTCAGGATTTCTGTATTGTGTATCGACCACCGGAGTTACAGGCCGCTCGAACATCGGCAATATTGAATCGTATGTGAGCCGTGTAAAGAGTAATGCAAAAAATAATCCAGTGTTGGTGGGATTTGGTATTAAAACTCCTGAAGATGCCCAGCGTATAGCTCAACATGCAGATGGTGTTATTGTCGGGAGCGCGCTTATTCAGAAAATTACGCAGGGAGGTACAGCCACGGAAATTGGAGATTGGGTGCGACAACTCAAAAACGCGATATAGTGTTCCGTTTCAATTTTTTGATGGAACTCTGTATATTTCTTTTTAGTCGCTTTTGTACAGCCGCACTTTTCAGTTCCCGCAGCGCATCCGCAGCAATCCACTTTGCAGCGGAGGAATCCAATTTCTGAATTTTCTTTGCCATCTTGATTGCGGCAGCATTGAGCTTCATATTCCGCTTTCCGATCTGCCTGAGCGCCCAATTAACCGCTTTCTTGACATAATTGCGTTCGTCTGTTGAATACTTCTTAATCAACGATAAATATCGAAGAAACACTTTGTCTTCAGATTTCTTGTCTCCAACTGCAAGTGTTGCCATCATCGTAAATCCTGCCCGGCGGATGAATTCTTCTTTCCGTTTCGGCCATGCTGTAGCAAGATCATGCGCGAATGAAGTATATCTAAAGCAATGCATACACACACCATCACAAATTGCCCAGTTGTCAAAGTCACGCACCCAGCGATTGATGATGGTTTTCCTCATGAGTTTCGGATCAGCAATGAAAGCTGCGAGAATCCGGGCTTCAAGTATCTCGGTTTGCCAGAGATCCAGTGCAAGATCATGATTCTTGCCGATACTTTTTTTGAGCGACCGTAAAAACGGCGTTGATATGCCAAGTATTTTACCAGTGCTTTTAATTCCATATCGTGCCATTCCCTCGACATTCTTCGGATTGGCTTTGGAATAAAGCATAGTCAGGATGGTGTTGGTTTGGGAGTTCAGGGTAATCTCAATGTTTATCAAAATGAAATTTATCACTGTTATGATACAGACTTCTTGTTTGAATTTCAATTCGTCAAAGAATTGTGAACACCAAGAATATCCTTTTTTCTTTCTATCTCTTCATAGCTTTTCATGAACTTCATTTGTACATTAGCAAACAATGAAACAGTCAACATCTGATAATTTGCGTACGCTGCTCTCCAAACAAAGCCATACTGTTGTCAAAAAAGAATTGCCTCAATAAGCATGAATATATATTTTTGATGAGGAAGAACTAAACGATTCCTTGTTCTATGGCTTGAAAGAAATCATCTGAAAGATTATCTTCTTGTATCCAATGTATTAAATTAATAAAGGGCTTTTCCTATGTTCTGGCTCAAACTTGTTTCTAACTTTATTAAAATCCTGCGCGAGGGGCAAACTCCGGCACAGGTAGCTGGAGGTTTTGCGCTTGGTTCTATTCTTGGTTTATCACCAATGTTTACACTCCAGGGATTGCTGGTCTGGCTGGTCATCTTGGTGCTGGATGTCAATTTATCGGCGGCAACTCTCTCTCTGTTGGTGTTCAGTCTCATTGCGTTTATTTTTGATCCTGTCTTTCATCATCTCGGCTATTTCCTTCTCGTGAATGTAGAGGGTTTTAAAGGGGTATGGACAACGCTTTACAACGCTCCCATTGCACCGCTGACCCGCTTTAACAACACGGTAGTGATGGGAAGTTTCGTGTGTGCACTGATTTTATTCACCCCGGTGTATTTCGGGATGAAAAAATTTATCGTTGCGTACCGCACAACCGTCGGCGTGCGGATTGAGAAAATGAAGATCTATCAGTTCGTCAGCAAAAGCTGGATCGTTCAAACATACCAGCGCATTCGCGGATTGGGGGTGTAACATGAGAAAGAAATTCGTTTACTATATCCTCATTCCGGCAGTGATTGTTTGCATCGTTGTCTATTTGTTCATCGATAGTTGGATAGAATCGGGTTTGGAGTATGCCGGCGAGAAAGCAGTCGGCGCAAAAGTGCAGATCGATCATTTGCGCCTAAACATCAACCCGATCGGTATCGAGTTCGCACGCCTGCAAGTTACCAATCCAACTGACGGCTGGAAGAATCTTTTCGAGACCGGCAAAGTAAAATTCGCATTGAACTTCGGTCAACTGCTGCGGGGTAAGTACATAATCGAGACAATGGAGATGAATAATCTCATCCTTGGCACCAAGCGCACCACTGACGGATCCATTCCGAAACCAAAGGAAGAGAAACCGGCAGCGCAGCCTCCGTTGACAGAACAGGCAAAACATGCTCTCGCACCGCAGGATTCGAAATCATCGACATCATTTGACCTCGACAAAATTAAACGTGAACTGAAGATTGACAGCTTGCTGAATCCCAATAACCTCGCCACGTACCGCCGCGTTGATACTTTGAAAAAGCAAATTAACGATGCAAGTGTACAATGGAAAACGACATTGGACGAAATTGATAAGTCGAAAACGAAACTTACCGACATCGAATCACGCATCAAGTCGATCAATCTCGGCAATATCAAGACTCTTCAGGCTGCCAACGATGCTTTGAACAATGCAAAGAGCATTTTGAATACAGCAAACGAGGTAAGGACCACATTCAACAATCAAAAGATGACTCTGACCGATGGTATGAACAAGTTCGGTGGATCAATCAAAGATTTGGATGATCTTGCAACACAGGATTTACGAAATGTGATGAGCATGGCACATCTTCCGGATGTCTCAATGAAGGGAATTGCTGAGATGGTGCTCGGCAAAGATCTTCTGCAGAAAGCATACGAGTATCTGGGGTATGTGGAAATGGCAAAGAACAAGATTCAAAACTCCTCAGACAAACCGTCTATAGAAACTCCGGCACGCTTCAAGGGACAAAATATTCATTTCCCCGTAGAACGATCGTATCCGAAATTCTGGATCAAAAAAATTCTTATCTCCGGCGGTACAGATAAAACCCAAGATCCTCAATATTTTTATACGAAGGGCGAGGTTCTCAATATCACGAATGACCAGCGAATCACAGGATATCCACTGACTGTGGATTTATCTGCTACAAAGGGCGGCACAACAACGCTGGCGCTTGGCGCTTCATTCGATAGACGCAAGGAGTTGGCGGTGGATAATTACAAGGCTCTGCTAACGGGATTGCCAATCAAAGAAATGTCTCTCGGCCGTTCGGATTTCCTGCCGTCAAAAGTTACCAACGCTGTGGCTGACGCTTCCATTACCGTTATTGTACCCGGCAATCAGTTTGATTCAGACACAAAGATCGTCTTTAACAACTTGACGCTTGTTTTCCAGCGCGAGCCGAGCGGTATGGTGGAACGGATTGTACGGGATGTTCTTGCTTCCATCAGGGGTTTCAACGTTAACTTGCATATGTGGCGCAATGAAAATAAGTTTGATGTCGCATTCGCCACTGATCTTGATGATCAGCTTGCATCCCGAACCAAGAAAGTTATTGGCGATGAAGTCACGAAGATTCAAAACGATCTCCGTAATAAGCTCAATGCGAAGATTGCGGAGAAACGCGCTGAAGTAGAGAAACTCTTTAACGAAAAGCGTGACATGGTGATGAATAAAGTGAAAGAATATGAAACCATGGTGAATGAAAAATTTGCCTTGGTAGAATCTAAGAAGAAAGAGATTGAAAATCGTATCGATCAAGAGAAGAAGAAACAAACAGACGATGTTACAAAAAAAGCGAAAGACGCGCTCAAAGGACTATTTAAAAAATAGGATTGTTATCTTATAAGCATACAAAAAGGCGGACTAATATTTAATTTGCCTTTTTTATTTTGTCATTCCCGCATGTTTTAGGTCCGTTTCGATATTCATATTGAAATGAGATCGTGATATAGTCGGACGGGAATCTTATTTTCGGATTTCTTCATCTCAACAACAACATTTTCTTTGTCTGGATGTAGCTCCCTGCTTTTAACCGATAAAAATACACTCCGCTTGCAAGTTTAGACGCATCAAATGGAACCGAATAATTACCTGCAGCTTTTTGTTCATTCACTAATGTCGCAACTTCTCTGCCAAGCAGATCAAAAACTTTTAGGGACACGATAAATCTTGTCCCTACAGCGGGTAACTGATAATTGATTACTGTTACTGGATTAAATGGATTGGGATAATTTTGCCTTAATGAAAATTTTTCTGGAATCTGGGGCATATTATTATTATCAATTGCTGTTTTCACATTGTTTGTAACAATTCTTGGTATGCTGTCTGTGGGATCCAGCGTATAAGGATACGGAACCTGTAAATCGCATGTGGGCGAAGTAACAATGGAACTTGAACCAAAAACATTATCGATCAATTGAACTCGTCCAACGATAGGACTGTATGCCGTCATAACTGCAGTACCAACATTCTCAAAATAATTTCGTTCCACCCGCACCCACGCATCCATCCGTGAATTGACTGCATCGTCACTATTCAAATAATAATTATTAAAGATATGCGCCCTACCGAACCTTATACTGGGCAGCCGAGATCCGCAATTATAGAAATAGTTATGATGATATGTTGCCCGTATAACGGTATCTCCGTACTGAGTATCACCAGAACTTATTAAGCTAACTTTATAATGATCGTGGAAAGCGTTCCATGAAACCGTAATAAAGGTCGACCCATTTTTTATATCGAGTGCGCCGTCGTAATAATCGACGCCATTATTGCGGTCAGAAGAAATTTCACAGTGGTCGATTACAATGTTCTTCGAAGCACCGTTAATTTCGATGCCATCTCCATTTGCAGCGCCTGTGGTACACACGTGCGCGATAGAAATATTTCTAAGGATTATATTCCTCGCCTGATTGATGGAAAGTCCGATTCCTTCTAAGTGTGCTGTATCTCCAATACCTAAGAGCGTTTTATTAGACTTGATGCTGATTTGTTCTGTTCCGACAAGGTATCCCGAAAATTTCACCACATACGGTAATGTACTTCCAAGATACGTTTGAAGTTCTGCCGTACTCGAAGCAGTAACCGTATCTCCCATCGTTCCGCCAAATATCCAGTACGGCGTACCTCTATCATCCTCCACTGATGCATAACCGATAACCGTTGTATCTAATTGAATGCTGTTGGGCAGGAACCGCGCAATGGCATTAACGTTGCTTGTAACCGCAAAAGTGTACGCCGTATCTGCGCTCGTCTCTTCTCCTGTCCAGCATTGGAAGAAATATCCTGGGTTTGCAATCGCGTGCATGGTGACCAGCGTACCTTTATCGTAGTAGGTTTTTATTGGCGTGAACCAAACCGATCCCCACACCGAGCTATCGCTTGTAACGCTTACAGTATATTGCGGCGTGCAAGTAGATGCGGTTGGTGCGGTACCAATGACCATAAAATAATCCAGGTTTGCAATTCCACCAGTGCGCACCGCCTCCAAACGGATCTTGTGATCGCCCGCTGTGAGATTCACATTGACCGGTGTAAGCACTGCCCAATTTGACCATGTATTTGTATATGGAAAATAGACTGTATCAATTATGGTGTTTCCGTCAATTACAACTTTTGCATCGCGATAATTTGTTGCTGTTCCTCCAAATGCATATCTCCACGAAAGAGCATAGACACCATCAACCGGAACCATAATTTCCCAGCTGACAGTAGTGCCAATTCCATTGTTAGCATCAATAAATCCAGGACCTGTCCAACCACTGATAGAACCCGAGGATGTTACAACAACCCCATCCATTGTACATTGTCCGAGCGCGTTTTCCTGAACAATCAATGTGTCCTGCGCAAATAACACAGTAACACCAGAAACGAGGATAATAAGAAGTAGTAGACAATTTTTCATTGGTCGTTTCCTTACATTTAATCTCATCAATATTCTATTTCTTCTTTTTTCCTCTGGGAGTCTTTTTCTTCGGCTGTGGTTCGGGCTTTTTTACTTTCTTTTCTTTTTCTGATATTAATGGTATTTGTTTTTCACTCTTCACTCCACCTTTACCGTTATTAGCCAGCGTTGATAAGACTTCAGCATTTCCATTCTTATCATTGGATTTTTTATTTTCTTGTTCGGAAAGCTGCTTGTCTTCTTCTTCCTCCGCGACCACAGCCGCCACATCGGCAATGGAATCTCCATCTTTCAATCGAATGAGATGTACTCCCTGAGTATTTCTCCCGGCCACACGGATATCGGATGCATGTTGGCGAATTATCATACCATCGCTCGTGACGATAACCACGTCGTCGGTATCGACAACTTCCTTGATGGCCACCATTTTCCCGGTTTTTTCAGATGTTTTCACCGTAAAAATACCCTTTCCGCCGCGATGGCTGATTCGGTATTCATCAGTTTCACTGCGTTTACCATATCCTTTTTGAGTGGCAACAAGAATTGTTGTGCTTTTTCTCTGCAAATTCACGGCACCAACCACTTTGTCTCCTTTTCCAAGACGAATACCGCGCACACCTGCCGCTGCACGTCCCATCGGACGAATTTCATCTTCAAGGAAGCGAATTGCAAGACCGTTAAGTGTTCCGATGACAATATCCTGTCCGCCATCCGTTAACTTCACATCGGTTAACTTATCTCCTTTCTTTAGATTTGCCGCAACAATACCACCTCGACGCGGATTACTAAACTCTGATAGCACAACTTTTTTTACCAATCCTTGTTCTGAGAACATGAAAACAAAATGATTCTCATCAAACTCTTTAACGGCTATGAACGATGCGATCTCTTCGTTTGGATCTTTCGTTATGAGATTGTTGATCGACTTCCCTTTTGTCGTTTTCCCGCCTTCTGGAATTTCAAACACTTTCAACCAGTGACATCTGCCTTTGGTTGTAAAGATGAGTACATAGTCATGCGTACTGGCAACAAACATATGTGCAACAAAGTCGTCTTCGCGTGTCGCTGCGCCGGTCACACCTCTGCCGCCGCGAGATTGACGCCGGTACCCCGACACAGGGAACCGTTTGATAAAGCCCCCATGACTGATTGTTACCACGACTTCTTCTTCTGCAATCATATCTTCAATGCGGAATTCTTCGGCTTTATAAATAATCTCGGTACGTCGATCGTCGCCGTATTTTTCTTTTATCTCGCTCAGTTCTTCTTCGATGATCTTCATCTGAAGCTGTTTGCTCTTAAGAATTGTTTTCAACTTCTCGATGAGCTTGATCATCTCTCGGTATTCATCTTCCACTTTCTTGCGCTCAAGACCGGTCAACCGCTGGAGACGCATATCGAGAATCGCTTTCGCCTGAATCTCGGAAAGTTTGAATTTCTTCATCAAGCCAAGCTTTGCGCTTTCCACGTCTTTCGATTTCTTAATGAGTGCGATCACTTCATCAATATTATCGAGCGCAATGATATACCCTTCGAGGATGTGTGCGCGTTTCTCTGCTTCATCTAAATCGAACTTTGTTCGGCGAACAACAACTTCATTGCGATGCTCAATGAAATGCTTTATGAATTCGCATAATTGCAAGACCTGAGGGCGGCCATCAACCAATGCCAAGAGATTGACGCCGAATGTTGTCTGCATTTGTGTATGCTTATAGAGATTGTTGAGCACTACCTCAGCATTTGCCTCACGTTTGAGTTCAATCACAACCCGTAATCCATCGCGGTCAGATTCATCTCGTATATCGGAAATATCTTCTAACTTCTTATCGGTAACGAGATCGGCAATCTTTTCAATCAGCGACGCTTTATTCACTTGATAGGGCAACTCTGTAACGATAATTCGCTGACGTTCTCCTTTGCCGGTCTCGATGTTCGCTCTTGCACGTACGATAATTTTACCGCGTCCTGTTGTGTATGCATCTTTCACACCTCCATATCCATAAATGATGCCGCCAGTCGGAAAGTCTGGCGCGAGGATGTTCTTCATCAGTTTTTCATTGCTGATGATTGGATCCTTGATATAGGATAGGCATCCGTCGATAACCTCACGGAGATTGTGAGGCGGGATGTTTGTTGCCATTCCGACTGCGATGCCACTGGCGCCATTACAAAGCAGATTGGGAACGAGTGACGGCATAACTGTTGGTTCTTGCAAAGTATCATCAAAGTTCGGTGTAAAATTAACGGTGTTCTTTTCGAGATCCTTTAACATTTCTTCCGCAATGCGGGTGAGTCGTGCTTCTGTATAACGCATTGCCGCAGGTGAATCGCCGTCAACCGATCCGAAGTTCCCCTGCCCATCCACAAGCATATAGCGCATGGAAAAGTCTTGAGCCATACGCACCATAGTATCATACACCGCAGTATCGCCGTGTGGGTGATACTTACCAAGCACTTCACCAACGATGCGTGCGCTTTTCTTATAAGCCCGGTTGCTTGCTAAACCGAGTCCTTGCATACCGAATAATACGCGTCGGTGTACAGGCTTGAGACCATCGCGTACATCGGGAAGTGCGCGCGATACGATGACCGACATCGAGTAGTCGATGTACGATCCTTTCATTTCATCTTCAATGTCTACCGGTATTGTTTTTTCATTTACTGTTGCCATGGATTATCTTTGTTTGTGCTTCATTGTGTGAAATTAAAACCCCAGTTTATTTAAAACAAAATCTATTTTTCCCCTCCACCCCAATCCATAACCGAAGCGAGAGGCTGTTCCGCGCCACCGATGATCAATAAAATCTTCTATGGGAAACGATTTTAAAGTGTATCCCATTTGCTGTGCTGCAATGAAATTCTTTAATACAGGTTGTCCATGATGTTCGAATGGTGGAAAATTTGGATACAAACAACGACGTAGCATCATATATGCCGGCGCGAGTATTGTAATTCCAGTCTCAGCAGAAAATCCCCGTTTATTAACCGTTATCTGCCGTCCAATTCCATAGGCGGTTACTGATGCTTCAAGTTCTGCCAACATTGGTTCGAGAAAACCACCTTGTTTTATTTCTGTATCTGAATCAAGGAAAAAAACATATTCCTCTTTCACCGCATTCATTGCCCGATTCATTGCCGGACCATGATAAATATTTGAATCAAGCAGTAGGGTTGCCGTATATTTCGGCATAACTCGACGCATCCTCTCAACGACTTCCCTCGAATTATCCTTTGATCCATTGTCTATAATCGTCATTTGTAAGGTTGGATAAAATTTTCGAAATGATTCGATTGCTGTTTTCAATAGATCAGGTGTTTGGAAATTAATAACGACGGTGCAGATCTTATCAAACATCAAGATTTCTCACATACTTTGCATTCTTTTCAATGAAGTTGCGCCGCGGTTCGACTTCATCGCCCATGAGAATTGAAAATGTGCGGTCAGCATCTGCGGCATTTTCAATTGTCACCTGTAAAATCGTTCGTGTCTCTGGATTCATTGTTGTGGACCACAGTTGTTCGGGGTTCATCTCGCCAAGACCTTTGAATCGCGAGATTACCATACCGCCTTCTTTCACTATTACGCCTTCTTCCGTGATAGGAGGTGGCTCTTCCTGTTCTTCTTTTTCAGTTTTACTTTTCTTTTCACTCTTCAGGCGCTTGATGATTTCGTCACGCTCTTCTTCGTCATATGCATAAAACTCTTGTTTACCTCTCTTCACTTTGTAAAGCGGCGGTTGGGCAATATAGAGGTGCCCCAATTCTATAATTTCCTTCATATACCGGAAAAAGAGTGTCAACAGTAATGTGCGAATATGCGAACCATCGACGTCGGCGTCGCACATAATGATGATCTTCCCATAACGGATCTTGCTGGCATCAAATGTTTCGCCCATTCCTGCACCAATGACTGTAAAGATGGCACGAATTTCATCGTTTTCCAAAATTTTATGTAGTCGTGCTTTCTCTACGTTGAGAATTTTTCCCTTGAGCGGAAGAATTGCCTGAAAACGCCGGTCGCGTCCTTGCTTGGCGCTACCTCCGGCAGAGTCACCCTCGACAACATAAATTTCACAATGTTCCGGATCGTTGATAGAACAATCGGCTAGTTTGCCGGGCAATCCCCCGCCGTCAAATGCATTTTTTCGTCGGGTGATATCTCGCGCTTTTCGTGCAGCTTCTCGCGCTTCTGCCGCATGCAGACATTTATCAATAATACGTTTTGCATCAGGAGAATTTTCTTCCAGCCAATCGGACAACTGTGGACCAAAGATCGATTCCACAATACTCTTTACTTCACTGTTTCCAAGCTTCGTCTTCGTTTGACCTTCAAACTGTGGTTCGGGCACCTTTGCGCTGATCACCGCAGTCAAACCTTCACGAAAGTCATCACCCGTCAATTGCACTCCGCCTTCTTTCACCAGACCGTTCTTCGACGCATAGTTATTTAAGGTGCGGGTCAGTGCAGTACGGAATCCGACAAGGTGTGTTCCGCCTTCGTGTGTGTTAATATTGTTGACATAGGTAAAAATGTTTTCATTGTATTGATCGTTATACTGGAGCGCTACTTCGACTTCGACTGTTCGATTGTTTTCGTCTTTTGCTTCTCCCTTTGCATACATGACTTTCTTCATTATAGATGGACGCGTTGAATCGATGTACTTCACAAACTCAATGATTCCGCCTTTGAAGTGAAGTGATTCTTCTTGCTTCGAGTTCTTACGTTCATCTTTTATATTTAATGTAACATCTGAATTTAAAAATGCGAGCTCTCGTAAACGTTCTGCAATTGTTTCAAATTTAAAAATCCTATTCTTAAAGATTGTTCCATCGGGCATGAATGTTGTTTTGGTTCCTGTCTTGCCGTGCTCGGCCTTCCCGATAACTTTTACAGAGGCAACGGGGTCGCCCTTTTTGTATTTCTGATAGAAAACTTTACCGTCACGACTTACCTCTACTTCCAGCAGTTCACTCAATGCGTTCACAACCGACACTCCAACACCGTGAAGACCACCAGAGACTTTGTACGAATTTTTGTCGAACTTTCCACCGGCATGCAGTACGGTCATTACGACTTCAAGCGCCGACCGTTTTTCTTCCGTATGGATATCGGTTGGAATACCGCGCCCATCGTCTTCAACGGTGACAGAGCCATCGTTGTTTATGCACACGTGGATATTTTTACAGAACCCTGCCAGTGCCTCGTCAATGGAATTGTCCACTACTTCATATACGAGATGATGAAGGCCACGCGCGCTAACATCGCCAATATACATAGCTGGGCGGCGACGTACGGCTTCCAATCCTTTGAGGACAGTAATGTCGTCAGCTGTGTAATCGCCAGTTCTAACACTTTTTATTTTCGCTTGCTTCGTTTTATTTTCTTTCACTTTACTTCCATTGTAAGTTCTTCGATTCAGTGAAACTTGATGTCTTTTACCGCGTTGAGTCCAACAACGGTATTGAGTTTATCTATGATCTCTTTCTTCCGCAGCGTTAACTCGTTCCGCCACGTGCTTGTTTTTACATGAACAAATAACACTCCTTGTGTAATTCGCGTTGCTGTTGACATTTTGGCTATTTGCCTTCCAACCACCAAATCCCAATAGATAATCGCATCATACTCCTTTAATTTCTTTTTAATCCCTAAACTGTTTACCAGCTCATCAAGTGCAAAGCCGATAGGTTTAATTGATCTGTGCTGCGTCTTCGACACGTTCAATTCTTCCTTGTCTTACAAAGAACTTCCGTGGATTGGCTGAAGCAACCGATAACCCGTCGAGAGCGCGCTCATCGGTGGAAGTAATGAAGACTTGCCCTGTGTTGGCTACCGCCTCTAGCAATCTCCGGCATCTGCAATCGTCTAACTCGCTGAGAACATCGTCAAGCAACAAGATGGGTGTTTCACTGCATCTGTTTTTCAGATAGAAGAATTCGGCAAGTTTCAGCGCAACTAAAAATGTCTTATGCTGGCCCTGCGAAGCAAAATTTTTCGCATGGAGCCCGTTTACTTGGAATATAAACTCATCTCTATGCGGTCCCACAAGTGTGTATCCAATGCGTTGCTCATCTGAAAATTGATTTTGAAGAGCTTTTTTAAATGATGTCTCGACTACATCTCCATTGTTCTCTGCGTATTCAAACGATGGTGAATATGCGATCCCAGGCCGTTCACCTACTCCGGAAAGTTGAGCATAAGCATCAACCATTATTCCGTGGAAGTCTTCAATAAACTCTTTGCGTTTCTTCATAATAGACGAACCAACTCTAATCAGATTGTCGTTCCATGGTTCAATTGCATCTCTATTTTCACTGCGCGTTGTTTGCATCTCCGATAAAATTTTATTTCGCTGCTTTAATATTCGTCGGTAATCTATCAGGCTCTCCAAGTATATCCTGCTCGATTGTGATACAACAAAATCTATAAACCGTCGCCTATCCGCTGGAGATCCAAACGTTATCGTGCTTTGCTCTGGCGAGAGAATGACTACGGGAAACCAACCGATCAGTGATGATGCTTTATCTATTCTCGCCTTGTTCACTGTAACGGTTTTTTGGTTAAGCTCTCGATCAAACTCTACCTGGATCTCATACTCAACCCCGCTGTCAGAAAGGATTTTACCCGTTGCAGTAAAACCAGGTCCGCCTATTTTCATGACCACAGAGTCACTTGACGCATAAAAACTTTTTGTGAGACAAAAATAGGAAATCCCTTCAAGAATGTTTGTCTTTCCCTCTCCGTTGTTGCCCAAAAAAATATTTATACCGGGAGAGCAATCAATCAGTGTAGAACTGTGATTTCTAAAATTTTCAAGTACGATGCGTTGCAGATTCAAGTCTAGACCACCTTATTTACAACGCGATAGCCCCAAATCCTCTTCAGGATGGGGCTATTCACTCTGCTACCAACAATACATGGTTCTCAATTATACATTAAGACGCATGGGCATGACCAACATCAAAACATCTTCATTCTCTTTTACTGTCGTTGGTTTGATGATGACCGCTTTGACGGAACTGCTAAAACTAAAGACTACTTCAGCAGAATCAATGTGTGAAAGAATATCCATAAGATATGTTGCGTTGAAACCAATCTCAATATTATCTGCGGAATAATTGCACACAACCCGCTCTTTCGCTTCCCCACCAAAGTCAACATCTTCAGCCATTATTTTCATTTCGTTCTTTTTCGTCGAAAATCGTATTTGGTGTGTGGTGTTGCTTGAATAAAGAGAAACTCTTTTAATAGAGGCCAATAATATGTTTCTATCTACTGATAATTTTTTGTCGTTTTCAAGAGGTATTACACTCTCATAGTTTGGATAACTTTCTTCAATAAGACGCGAAGTGAGTGTAAAATTCTTAAATGAGAATTTAATATGTGTTGTATTAAAAGAGATAGTATTTGTACCGTCTTCTATTGCTTTTGATACTAATAAAAGCGCTTTTGCCGGAACAATAATATCTTTATGTGCTTTTGCTTGTGCTATTTTTGAGTAGACAACACGGACTAATCGATGTCCGTCTGTTGCAACGGCACACATTTCGCCATCTTTTATTTGAAGTAGTAATCCTGTCATTGCTGGACGTAATTCATCTGTACTAACGGAGAAAATAGTTTTTGAGATCATTGATCCTATGAGTGAACCCTCAAACACAATTTCGCTTTCACCTTTAAACTCTGGTATAGCTGGATAATCATGGCTTGTTTCACCTATAAGATTATATTCGCCGTTTTCCGTTATCATTCGGATTTTGTTTGTTGAAATATCTGCATGAAATACAAGCTGAGCTTCTGGTAATGCCCGCAAAGTATCCATAACTCTTTTTGCAGGTACAGCTATAGAACCATCTTCGCCCCCCCTCACTTCTAATGTTGCGGACATTGAGATTTCCAGATCTGTAGCAACAAGCAAGAGAAAATTATTTGAGAGTGAGAAGAGTATATTCTCAAGTATAGGAAGGGTTGATTTAGATGGAACAACACCACTGATTTTCATCAGAGCTTTTTGGAGTTCATTACTTTCTACGGTAAACTTCATTCTGGTAACTCCTCTATCACAATTTCTTTTATTTTATTAAAATTACCAATTTTTTAGTAGAGACACAATAAATTGTATCTATTAATATAATATGTTTTTAAAGAAGAAAGATTTATTATTATAAACATGTTAATACTGTGGATAACATTTAAAACCTAGTAAAAAACAAGAAAAATATGAACAAAAACAAAATTAATACTGTGAAAATAGAGTTATAAAAAACTATGTTTTAAACATATTTATTAATTTAAATTGATAAACTCTGTATAATAGTTTTTTATTAACAACAAGAAAGAGATATCACACACGTTATCTACAAGTTGCATTAAGAGGAAATGTAAATATTACTCATTGAGTTCAATCTTTCGGCGTATCTGATCTAGGTGTTGTTTGTAGACACTATCTGTTTTTAAAAATTCCTCAACAGCTTGACATGCATGAATTACCGTGCTGTGATCTCTTCCACCAAAATGAAGACCGATAGTTTTAAGTGAGGAGTTTGTGAGATCTTTCGCCAGGAACATAGCGGTCTGTCTGGCGATTACAACTTCGTGACGACGTGTCTTAGCGCGAAGAAGGTCAACAGGAATATCAAAAAATTCACACACGATTTTCTGAATTTGATCTATACTCAATGGTACTCGTAGATCATTTACAATAACACGTAAAACATCTTTCGCAAGATCAATACCAATTTCACGATTTTCCAGAGACGCTCTTGCAAAAAGGCTAATAAGACAACCCTCTAATTCGCGAATATTTTTTTTGACATTCGCAGCGATAAATTCAATAACATTCGAAGGCAACTCTAAAGAATTTTCTTCGCTTTTCTTTTGAAGAATAGCAATCCGCGTTTCCAGATCGGGGGGCTGAATGTCTGCTGTAAGCCCGCATTGAAAACGAGAGATCAAACGCTCATCCAAACCGCGCAATTCCTTTGGAGGAACATCCGAGGAAAGAACAATTTGTTTACCAAGCTGGTACAGTGCATTGAATGTGTGAAAAAAATTATCCTGTGTTTTTTCCTTTCCGGCAAAAAACTGAATGTCATCAACAACCAATAAATCCATGCTTCTATAAAACAAAGAAAACTCTTTTACTTTATCATCTTGAATTGCTTCAACAAAATCGACTGTAAATTTTTCACTAGATACATATGCAATACGCTTTGCTTTGCCGTTGGTTGCGGCATGATTTCCAAGCGCATGCATCAAATGTGTTTTTCCGAGACCAGTGCCACCATATAGAACAAGAGGATTAAAAGATGTACCACCAGGGTTATTTGCAACGGCCAAAGCTGCTGCTCTGGCAAGCTGGTTACAATCCCCCTTGATAAAATTGTCAAACGTATAACGAGGATTGAAATTGCTTCTGATGGATTGCAAATTTTCTGTTCTAAGCGGAACATGAGGCGCAAATGGCTGTGTACGTACGAAATCGATGGTTGAAGGAACAATGTCAAAATCGGGATTCGTTGGAGGAGCAGATGGGTGTTCCTCAGACGTGACAATATAAAAAAGACTACCGGTTTCACCAATTACCGCTGTGATTGTATTACGAAGCAATGTATTATAATGTTCTTCAAGCCAATCGTAAAAAAATTGACTTGGCACCTGCACAGTTAAATCTTTTTCGTTTAATCTAACAGGCACAATTGGCTGAAACCACGTCTTGAAACTCAATGTCGAAACTTGATCTTTAATTATTGTTAAGCATTGTTCCCAAGTTTTAATTGCAAGGACTTGATTATCAACAAATTGGCCGGCATGAGCAGGCAGCGTCATAACACACTCCAATGATTCGCGAAGGAAATCACAGTAAACACAACTTATCCACAATTATGTGCACAGATTACAGTCGGATGAAAAGTCATCAATAATTAAATAATAAACAGGGCAAACAGATAAAACCGAAAAAGCGATAATGAACACCGCATCACTTTCCACAAGTTATCAACAGTGCTGATCAACATAACAAGTGGGCTTAATAATAGCACCAATGATGGAAGCATGCAAGTGGAATTTTTACAATTAATATTTTTTTTATCTCTTGTAAAATTACGGAAGAAATTCTTTGTACAGGCTTCCTTGTATGTGCGTCATTATTTTAGTAAATTTGTTCTAATTAATAAAAGAAGACCATAGGAACAAGAGAGAGTCTATTCGTATGAAACGAACGTATCAACCACACAAACGGAAAAGAAAAAACACACACGGGTTTCGTGCGCGGATGGCAACAAAAAACGGACGAAAAGTAATTAACAGACGGCGTGCAACAGGTAGAAAAAAGCTCACGGTTAGCGATGAGTGATAAGAAAATAATACGTCTGAAAACCGGCGTCACATGCCTCCTTCACAACCATCAATTGAAATCCTAAGCGGATTTGGAACGTTTACGAGAGTCATTACTCGAGGTAAGAGGTATGAAAAGCAGCCCATAAAAGCTTTTGTATTATCATCACTCTCAAAAAGAACATCTCTGCATGTTGGTTACACAGTTTCAAAGAAAATCAGAACAGCCGCTCACCGCAATAGATTAAAGCGATTAATGAGAGAGGCGTTTCTTGCCAAGAAGACAGATTTCATTAAACAACTAAATTCGGGAACGCTGGTTGAAATCGTTTTTATGTATAATGGGAACACAGAAATCGCGCCAACCATGGTACGATTCTCATCTATAGCACAAGCATTGTCTGCTCTTTATTCAATGATTTTTACGAATTGATCCAGTGGCGAAAGAATGAAACTCATAATTATTTTTATAATTCGACTGTATCAACATACAGTATCATCGCTACTCCCGTTTAATCATTGCCGGTTTTATCCGTCATGCTCAGAATATTCTCTCGAAGCAGTTAAAGTCCATGGAGTTTTCTACGGATTTCGGCTTACGATACGAAGAATTTCTAAGTGTCATCCCTTTAGTACGTCGAGCGGGTATGATCCCGTTCCTTAATTTTTCACAAGTAGAATCAAGGTAAATTCATTATGGATCGACAATCAACAATTGGTTTCGTTTTAATCTTTATTGTACTTGTTGCTTGGATGTGGCTCAATTCGCCACAGATAAAACAAAAGCAGCCGGATCACATCGCAAAACAAGGGCAAGGAAAAGACACAATTAAAGTAGTTCAGCCAAAAGCACTAGAACCTAAAGAAACACAGCAGGTTAATCCATATGGAAAATTCTTTTTTGCGAGGGTCAGCGGAAAAGAAAAGATAATTTCTATCGAAACAGATAATTATTCGGCAGAGATATCTTCGAGGGGGGGAGTACTTCGTAAGTGGGAGCTCAAGAAGTTCAAAACATGGGATGGCCAGCCGGTTCAATTGATTGATTATATGCACAAAGGAGATTTTGCTGTTCTTCTCACGACGTCCGACGGACGGGTAGTCAATACAAAAGACCTTTATTTTGATGTTATCACACCCAGCAGCCATGTGCAACTCGAAGGAAGCTTTGAATTTGAAGTAACATTTATACTCCCAGCTACAAACGGTGGACAGCTTGTGAAAAAGATGAAGTTCCGTAACGGAGAATATGGGTTCGAGACAGAAATACAATTATTGAATCTTGGTTCAGTTGTGTCGAATTTCCAATATGAAGTAGCATGGGAACATGGAATTCGTTATGCTGAACTCAATAGCGTAGATGAATCAAGTTTTGCCGCGGCGTACGCATTCACTGCAAACGAACTCACTGAAATTGATGCGTCAAAAGTTGATCAAAAGGTTCAAAAAGAAATCTCAGGTGGCATAGATTGGGTTGCAACGCGCAATAAATATTTTGCAGTTGCGCTTATTCCGGTTGGCACAGTAAGCGAAGGGGCATATTTAGAAGGAACACGCATCGCGATGCCAGACAATGGATTCTTAGAATCGTACGATATTTCACTGAGGATGCCGTACAGAGGAGAACAAAGTGAAAAAAGTATATTCAAAGTGTTTCTGGGTCCCTTACAGCACAGTGAGTTAAAGTCATATGGTACAAGTCTGGAAAAAATAATGAGTTTGGGATGGGCATGGATAATACGCCCAATTTCTGAATACATCATGCTTCCAATTTTTACTGCAATTCATTATGTAATTCCAAACTGGGGTTTGGTTATCATCATCTTTTCAATTCTTATAAAAGTAGCGTTGCATCCATTGTCCAAAACTCAGATGAAGTCCATGAAGAAGATGCAAAAACTCCAGCCATTAATGGATGAACTGCGTGAGAAGTACAAAGATGATCCACAGAAGATGAATCAGTCTATTATGAATCTCTATAAAGAATATGGTGTAAATCCGGCAGGTGGCTGTTTACCACTCTTATTGCAAATGCCGATTATGTACGCACTCTATTCTGTGTTTCGCGGAGCAATTGAATTAAGACAAGCAAATTTTGTCGGCTGGATAACAGACTTATCAATTCCCGATGTAATTTATCGATTACCCTTCAAACTGCCATTGGTCGGTATACAAGACATAAGTGGTATTGCAGTGCTTATGGGTGTCACAATGTTTTTCCAAACAAAGATGACAACAAAAGATCCAAGACAAAAAGCTATGGTGTGGATGATGCCCATTATGATGACGTTTTTATTCAATGGTTTTCCTGCTGGATTGAATCTGTATTACACAGTATTCAACATACTCTCGATTGGTCAACAATTATTGATCAACAAACAGCATGATGATGAACCCCTCCGAAAAATTGAACCTAAAAAGAAGACACATGGCGGAATATTTAAATTTGCAAAAGACATGCCACGGTTAAAAAAATAATTTCAAGAGAAGCAGTGTGTCTCCATGGAACGCCTTGCTAACGACAAGGCGTTCTTATTTATGGTATTGTGGAAGGACATGGCATTTCGTACATTTTGTTCAGGAAACAGGCAAAAAAAGAAATGAAAGGACACTTAGGAGATACAATAGCCGCAATCGCAACTCCGATGGGCGAAGGCGCAATTTCAGTTATTCGTGTCAGCGGTGAATCTGCAATAAGAAATGTAGCGAATCGATTCAGGGGAAAACAAAACCTTGCAACTGCGAAAAGTCACACTGCACACTTTGGTCGCATTGTCGATGTAGGGGGCAATATTGTTGACGATGTAGTTTGCACGATCTTTCTTGCCCCAACATCGTTCACTGGTGAAGATACGGTTGAAGTTAGTTGTCATGGTGGAATACATGTAACGCGACGAGTATTGGAATGTTTATTAGAAACAGGCGCTCGTCCAGCAGAACCCGGAGAGTTTACTCAGCGCGCATTTCTTAATGGCAAGCTAGACCTTTCTCAAGCAGAAGCAGTAGCTGATCTCATACAAGCCCAGTCCGATAAAGCGTATAAGACATCGTTGGATCAGTTGGAAGGAACGCTCTCAAAAGGAATTCGATTAATCCGAGATCAATTAGTAAAATCGGTGGGATTATTAGAGTTGGAATTAGATTTTGTAGAAGAAGATCTAGAATTGATCGATAAGAAAAAATTTGAAGAATCGATAGAATCTGGAATATCAGCGATTGAAAAAATGTTATGTACTTATAAGTATGGAAAGGTGTGGCGTGAAGGAGTCCGTGTGGCACTTGTCGGTGTACCCAATGCGGGCAAGTCTAGTTTGTTGAATGCACTGCTCCATGAAGATCGCGCCATTGTAACGGATATACCGGGTACAACCCGCGATTTTATAGAAGAAAAAATAACGATTTCAGGAGTGCTCTTCAGAATAATAGATACAGCGGGACTTCGACAGACAGAGGACTCAATTGAGCAGGAAGGAGTAAAGAGGACTTGGAAGGTTGCACAGACATCCGACATTGTTGTGCTGGTCCACGATAGTACCAAGCTTATAACAAACAATGAGTTGGAATTTCTTGATTATGTTCGAAAGAATCATCCTCAAAGTGGTTTGATTATCGCAAACAATAAAATAGATCTTCAAGCGAAAAAAGCGATAATCGATATTGAGATAAAAGAGGGTCTTATAGTTGAGACGTCAGCGATCAGTCATGAGGGAATTAAACTGTTAATAAGCGAATTGGAAAAGCATGTTCTTGATAAATCGCAGGCAGAAAGCAGAGAATCTGTAACAATTACGAATGAAAGACACTATTCCGCATTACTAAGAGCAAAAGAGGGATTGTCTTCTTCGCTCGAATCGTCAAGGTTGAGAGAAAGTGGGGAGTTTATTGCCCTTGATTTACGAAGGGCCATAGACGCAATCGGTGAAATCATTGGATTTGTAACTACAGAAGACATACTTAATAACATTTTCTCAAAATTTTGTATCGGCAAGTAAACTATGGTTTCACGTGAAACGAGAATGGAGCTGCAACCTTGCCTGAAACGGTAGAAAAAGAATTTGATGTCGTTGTCGCTGGTGGTGGACATGCAGGTATTGAGGCAAGTTTAGCGGCTGCAAGAATGGGTTACCGGGTACTGATGGTCACCATGGAAAAAAAAGCAATTGGAAGAATGTCTTGCAATCCGGCGATTGGTGGGACAGCTAAAGGCCATCTTGTTAGAGAAATTGATGCTCTTGGCGGAGAGATGGGAAAGATTGCCGATGCAACAGGGATTCAATTTCGGATGCTGAATTTATCTAAAGGACCAGCTGTCTGGTCACCACGCTGCCAAAGCGATCGAGAATGGTACTCTCGAGAGGCAAAAAAGCGAGTAGAAAATCAACAGGGTGTGGAAATAAAAGAAGGAATTGTTAAAGATGTCCTTGTTACTGAAGAATCCAAAACAAAATACAATCCCAAAATCGAGGGAGTGGTTCTTCAAAATGGAACCGGAATTACTTGTAAAGCATTCATCTTGTGTTCTGGTACATTCTTATGCGGATTAATGCATACAGGAACCCAATCAACGGTTGGCGGGAGATATGGAGAACAGTCGTCCGATGGCTTGACGGACAGCTTAAAGAAGATAGGATTTATTAACGGGAGACTTAAAACCGGTACCCCACCAAGGATCGACAAGAATACGATTGATTTTTCTAAGACAGAGGAACAGCCCAGTGACCAAAACCAAAGACCATTTTCTTTCCAAAATTCTAGAATATCGAATAAGCTTATTTCTATGTACTTGACTTATACGAACAATGAGACTCATAAAGTGCTAAGAAAAGGTTTTGATAGGTCGCCTTTATTCACAGGAAGAATTAAAGGAATAGGTCCGCGATATTGTCCATCTATCGAAGATAAAATCAATCGCTTTGCTGATAAAGAAAGACACCATATTTTTCTTGAACCTGAAGGTTATAATACGAATGTTGTATATGTGAACGGATATTCGACCAGCCTGCCCGAGGATATTCAATTAGAAGGATTGCATACAGTACCAGGATTGGAAAATGTTACCATGTTGCGACCAGGATATGCAGTCGAATATGATTACTTCCCCCCACATCAATTGAAACCGTCACTAGAGACGAAACATGTCAATGGTCTTTTCTTTGCAGGTCAAGTGAATGGTACGTCTGGGTACGAAGAAGCAGCCGCACAGGGGCTTTTAGCAGGTATTAATGCTATTCAGTATATTAGAGAAGAAGAACCAATCATTTTACAACGATCTGAAGCATATCTTGGTGTATTGGTTGATGATCTAGTTAATAGAGAAATCGAAGAACCGTATCGAATGTTTACGTCGCGAGCAGAGCATCGTCTGATACTTCGGCAGGACAATGCGGACAGACGATTAATGGAAACTGGACATCGACTAGGATTGATTTCTCAAGAAGTAATAAAGCGCCTGCGGAGGAAGGAAGAATTAATTCAAGAAGGTCTCAATTTTTCAAATCAGCTTTCAATCGCTCCGAAAGACGTCAATCCATTCTTTGGAAAGATCGGGGAAGAGTTCATTTTGGAAAATGAAAAGATGGCAAAACTGCTCAAGAGACCGAATGTCAAACTTTCACAATTTGTACAAACCAAAGTTCTATCATCCACTGCATACTTTTTGAACCTTCGATCTTCTTGTGACGAACAATTGTATGCGGAAGTGATTGAACAAGTCGAAATCGAATTGAAATATGAAGGCTATATCAAGAGACAGAAAGAAGAAGTAGAAAGGTTTGAACGATTCGAAATGCTTCACATACCAAACGATGTTAAATATGGGAACATAAAGTCGTTATCAACAGAGGGGCGAGAGAAGCTTACAAAAATCCAGCCGGTGTCCATTGGGCAGGCATCAAGAATTAATGGTGTTACTCCTGCCGACATCTCTGTGCTGATGGTATATCTCAGAAGTTAGGAGTTTTCCGTTTCACGTGGAACGGAACATTTTTGATTGGAGAATGGGATAATGCACCCAGAGAAGAAGATTTGGTTTCGCGAGCTTTGCATAAAAAATGGATTGACGCCAACCAACGACAAACTTGAACAATTAGATTATTATGTAGTACTATTGTTAGAATGGAATAAAAAAATCAACATCATTTCGAGAAAAGATGAAGAGAATGTTTGGACATATCACATTTTGCACAGCATCTCCCCACTCTTTAAAATAGAAATCAAACAAAACAGCGCCATTGTTGATATAGGAACAGGTGGTGGATTACCTGGAATTCCAATTAAGATCTTACGCCCAGACATTTCTATGCTTTGTATTGATTCAACAGGAAAGAAGATCAATGCGGTAACGCAGATGATAAGCGATATAAAACTTAACAATATACATGCTTTGTGGGGAAGGGCAGAGGAAGCCGGCTCGCAACCAGAGTATGCTAAGAAATTTGATTTTGCCATTGCCAGAGCGGTTGCTCCATTAAAGGATCTCCTTTCTTGGTCTAAAATCTTTCTTAAAAGCATAGACCAAAACAGAATTACTATAAAAACTCATATTAATGGACGAGTAGATCCGAATCCACCGGCCCTATTAGCGTTTAAGGGCGGTGATCTATCAGAAGAAATAGAAATAGCAAAGCGGAAACATCCGCAAATTAATATACAATCGATAGACCTTACATTTACCGGTTCAGAACAACTCATCGCTTCAGATAAAAAAATATTAGTAGTACATTTCTAATTAGCATCGTTAAATAAAATGAAAGAAACGAAATTGTCCAAGTCAAAAACATTGTTTAATCAGCTGCAGCACTTAATGACTGAGCAAAGGAATTCTGTTAGTATGGGTATAGATGTGCAATCGGTTGATGAGATTCTTCGACTCATCAATAGTGAGGACAAAAAGATCGCACAAGCGGTCGAGGGACAGATAGTGTATATTGCTAAAGCGGTTGATCTTGTGATTGTTGCGTTTCGAAATAATGGAAGACTCATCTATGTTGGCGCAGGTACTAGTGGCAGACTTGGTGTTCTGGATGCGGTGGAATGTCCGCCGACATATGGCACAAATCCCAAAATGGTGCAAGGTATTATTGCCGGCGGCGAGAAGGCGATGTTTTGCTCTCAGGAGGGCGCTGAAGATAAAGAGGAAAATGGCGCCCGCGATATCGATAAGAAAAAAGTAGGAATGAATGATGTAGTGTGTGGAATTGCCGCGAGCCTTCGAACGCCATATGTTGTTGGAGCTGTAAAACGTGCAAAGCAGCGCGGTGCACGTACAATATACGTGACAACAAATCCACGCACGAAATTTGATCTTCCGGAATTTGTAGATCTTGTTTCTGCAATCGATGTTGCCATTTGTCCGGAAGTCGGACCGGAGGTCATCATGGGTTCAACACGAATGAAATCGGGAACAGCACAAAAGCTTGTCCTCAACATGATTACAACCACGGCTATGATTCGACTCGGAAAAGTTTATGAGAATATGATGATCGATCTTCAGATGACAAATTTAAAACTGCGTGAACGGGCAAAGAGAATTGTTATGACGATTACCGGTATCTCGTATGAAGAGGCTGCGGACTACTTAACGAAATCAGATTTTCATGTGAAATCGGCGCTTGTTATGATCAAAGCAAATGTTTCATTGAGTGAAGCAAAGGCGAGATTGAAACGAGCAAATGGTTTTGTTCGTGCTGCAATCGATGGGAAAGAATTTCGCATCTCGTAGGAGAACAGGATTATGTCTCAAATACCAGCGATGGATTTTGATCTCTATCCACCTTTTGAAGGATTTCCTAAGGAAGGAATAAAATTTCTTAAACTACTCAAACGCAACAATAATAGAGAGTGGTTTGAAAAACATAAAGAAGAATTCGAGAGCTATACAAAAGCATCGATGCAATCATTTATCTTTGCATTGCAAACACACTTTGTTCGTTTTGCACCGGAATTTGATCTTAATCCTAAGCGATCCATTTTTAGAATTTACCGTGATATTCGATTTAGCCCCGATAAAACTCCGTACAAAACTCATATTGCTGCACACTTTGTTCTACGCGGTAAGCCAAAAGGATTTGTTGGATCCGGATATTATATAGAAATAGCGCCGGGCGAACTGTATGTTGGTGGCGGCATCTACATTCCAGACGGCAATCAACTGAAGAAAATCCGAAAGGCAATTGCAGTGCGAGGGGAAGAATTTCTTTCAATTGTGGAGGGCCGTCGATTTAAGAAACTCTTTGCACCATTTGGGTGGGAGAAACTACAACGCATTCCTAAGGGCTATGAAGAAAATCATCTAATGGCAGAATGGTTGAAGTACAAACAATTCTTTGTTGGAGTCTCTTGGCCGGAGTCGAAATGTTATAGAGTATCATTCGTCAAGGAAACTGCAGGTATTTGCGAAGAGCTTACACCGCTTGTGAGATTTTTGAATAGCGCATTATGACATATACTTTGAATTTGAAATATATTAAACTGTTCGATACAGTGTTCAAAAGAATGCGGGCATCATGGTCTTTGAGGAACAACAAAAAATGAGGAATGATACCCTGTCTGCGAAGGCAACGCGTCGCGTCTTAGAGCTTTCTCAAATGGTTGGTGCGAAGGAAGAAGATGAAAAAGGAATTGACTTCTTTTTTTATGCTGATGAATTAAATGATGCGCTTGATCTCATGAACCATCTGAAGGAGTTTCAATACGATGTTCAATGTGTTCCGCCGGTAGCGACACAAGACAAGTGGCTTATCACTGGTCATACACAGAAGCTCCAGATGAAAGAGAATGTTATAATTGCATGGACAGAAACAATGGAAACACTTGCCCATTGTTATCGTTCAAATTTTGATGGTTGGGGAACGCTTGTCGGTGATTAGTCTAGTATAAATTAAAACTATACTTGTCCCTGAGAAATCTAAGTTTTTCAGCGAAGACCTATTCTTGCTTCTCCTCCATTTCCTCGGTATATTAAAACAATGGAAATCATGGGTGTGTCCGCTCAGGCAGACGTGCCCTCTTTTGTTTTTATAGTGAACGATATACTAAGACTATGAGTGATACTGCCAAATCCAATCAACACATTGAGACATTAGATCAAATTCCAAACATTCTTCCCGTTCTACCTCTCCGCGATGTGGTTGTATTCCCATATATGATTTTTCCTGTACTTGTGGGAAGAGAAACGTCACTTCGCGCCGCTAACGAATCCCTCGAACGCGGCAAAAACATCTTACTGGTAGCACAAAAAAATCCATCAGTTGACGAACCTTCTGAAGAAGATATTTATCGTGAAGGTACGGTGGCTAAAATCCTTCAAATGCTGAAACTTCCCAATGGATTGATGAAGATTTTGGTAGATGGCATTGCACAAGCAAACATCAAGAAGTTCGTCCATAACCCCAATTTTCTTGAGGCGGAGATTGTCATTAATCGTATTGATCCGCCGGCGGGTCGCGAAATCGAAGCGCTTGTCCGGCATGTTTCTACACTCTTTACTGAATACATTCGCCTCAACCGGAACCTTCCACCCGAAGTGCTTATGGCGTATGGCGGCATCAAAGAGCCGCAACGGAAAATGTACTATATTGCCTCAAATATTGTTCAAAGCGTCGATGTGAAACAGCGTGTTCTGCAAACTCAGACTTTGCGCGATCAACTCTACGAGCTGTCAAAAATCCTCAATACGGAAGTGGACATACTGAAAATCGAGCGTGACATTGACACCAAGGTGCAGGATAATATTCAAAAGTCGCAGCGTAAGTTTTTCATTCAGGAACAAATACGGATTCTCCAAGATGAGCTTGGTGATGATGAAGCATCTCCTGAACTTATGAAGCTCAAAGGGCAATTAACTGCCGCAAAGATGCCAAAAGAAGCCGCAATGAAAGCAATGGAGGAGTTCAATAAACTGAAAAAAACTTCACCCATGTCTCCTGAGTTTACTGTCACCCGCAATTATCTGGATTGGCTCATATCGATACCGTGGCAGAAGCGAACGAAAGACAATTTGACTATTGCTCATGTCAAAGAAATTCTTGATGCGGACCATTATGGATTGGATAAGCCGAAGGACAGAATTCTAGAGCACATTGCAGTGCTGAATCTTGTGAAAGAGATACGCGGCCAGATTCTTTGTTTTGTTGGTCCACCGGGCGTGGGTAAAACATCGTTGGCGAAATCTATCTCTCGGGCGCTGGGCAGAAAATTCGTCCGTATTTCATTGGGTGGAATGCGAGACGAAGCCGAAATTCGCGGACATAGACGCACCTATATTGGTTCGATGCCAGGTAAAATCATTCAGTCGATGAAACGTGCCGGGGCCATCAATCCTGTGTTGTTGATGGATGAAGTTGATAAGATGAGTATGGATTTTCGCGGCGATCCTTCGGCAGCACTCTTAGAGGTATTGGATCCCGAACAGAATATTGCGTTTAATGACCATTATATTGAAGTAGATTACGATCTCTCTAAAGTGATGTTTATCACGACGGCCAATGTCCGGTTTGCTATTCCACTGCCTTTGCAGGATAGAATGGAGATTATTGAACTGCCGGGATACCTTGAGCATGAGAAAAAAGAGATAGCAAAGCGGCATATTATCTCTAAGCAACTTCAGGCACATGGATTAAAAGCGAAAGAAGTGCAGTTTGAAGACGCGACAATATTTAAACTCATTCAGGAATATACACGCGAATCAGGTGTGCGCAATCTTGAACGAGAAATTGCTTCCATTTGCCGTAAGGTTGCAAAGGAAATGGTATTAGTGCAACAGAAGAACGGTAAGCCGGAAAGAAAAAAATCAGAAAAGAATATTCTTGTTACTCCGGAAAGTGTGGAAAAATATCTTGGTGTTCCAAAGTATAGAACAAAAGCCGCCGAGCGGCAACCGCGCATTGGTTCAGTCACTGGTTTGGCATGGACAAGCGTTGGCGGAGAAATTCTCAATGTCGATGTGACGATTATGCGCGGTACAGAACGTCTGACACTTACAGGGCAACTTGGCGATGTGATGAAGGAATCGGCACAAGCGGCTTTAAGTTATATTCGTTCCAATGCAAAAAAATTTGGTATTGATCTGGAGTTTAATAAAAACCGCGAGATTCACATTCATCTGCCGGAAGGCGCAATTCCAAAAGACGGACCTTCTGCAGGCATAACAATGGCAATGGCCATCATATCTGCGGCAAGCAATCGCCCCGCGCGAAATGACGTAGCAATGACAGGTGAAATCACTCTCCGCGGGAACGTCCTTCCCATTGGTGGATTAACAGAGAAGCTTCTTGCAGCACAGCGGAGCGGTATCAAAACGGTATTGATTCCAAAAGAAAACATGAAGGATCTCACGGAAATTTCAAACAAAGTGAAAGAAGGATTAAAAATTAGTACAATTGAAACGATTGAAGAAGCAATGAAGTATGTATTTGGCGATAAGAAAAAAGATGGTAAAAAGCAGAACACAGAAAAGAAAAAATAGTTCTGGATTCTGGATTCTGAATTCTGTATCCTTGTCATGTTTGTGTCCCTTATTCTAGGTTTGAGTTGAAATGAGTTATCAGGTCACAGCGCGTAAATGGCGACCCATGATCTTCGACGATGTAGTTGGTAAGGGTCATGTAACAAATACGCTCCGAAATGCTATTGCATCCAACCGGGTTGCTCATGCGTACATCTTTAGTGGAACGCGTGGGTGTGGAAAAACTACGACTGCCCGCATTCTTGCGCGTGCCCTTAACTGTCTCTCCCCCGTCAATCAAAATCCTGACAACACATGTGAAATCTGCAAGGAAATTATCGAAGGTCGTGGTCTTGATGTTATTGAGATCGATGGTGCATCGAACCGAGGCGTAGAAGAAATTCGCAACCTACGGGATTCCGTACGTTACACACCGACTCACGGTTCCTATAAGATCTATATCATTGATGAAGTACATATGCTGACAAAAGAGGCGTTTAACGCGCTTCTGAAGACGTTAGAAGAACCTCCAACGCATGTGGTATTTATTTTTGCTACAACAGAAGTACATAAAGTCCCGATGACCATTCTTTCTCGGTGCCAGCGGTTTGATTTCCGCCGTATAGCAATAGAAGAAATAGTCAGCACGCTCACCGCTATAGCAAGGGCCGAGCAGATCACCATCGAAGAAGATGCGCTTGCGGTGATAGCAAAGCGTGCCGATGGATCCCTTCGGGATGCACAAAGCATCTTTGATCAAGTACGTTCGTTTTGCGGCACAGATATCAAGACCATCGAACTGCTGAAAGCATTCAACGTGGTTGATCAGGATATCTACTTCCGCGTGTCCGACATTTTGAAAAATCATAACATACGTGGGGCCATTCAATTAATAGACGAAGTCATTAAGAGTGGGTACGACTTGCGTGAGTTTATCGGTGGGTTAGCAGAACATCTCCGTAATTTACTTATTGTACATTCAACAGAATCCACGCAGCTTATTGAAGTATCCGAACATTATAAAAAGCGGTATGAAGCTGTGGCGCATCAATTTCCCGAGCAGGATATTCTTCGCTATATCAAACAAACGAATGAACTCGATCTGGCACTTCGGTGGGCGGTACAGCCGCGATACCGTCTTGAAGCAGGATTGATTCAGATGGTGAAAATGGAAAGCTCCTTACAAATTGGTGAATTACTTCAACAGATTGAGTTGTTGAAAAAAAAAATAAGTAATACTAGCAATAGCAGCTTATCGAAGAGTGCCGCTAATTCATCCCAGCGTGAAAATCCTCCTTCCACTGAACTCAAAGTGATGGGCGAAGTTGGTGCGGGCTATCTGAGTAGTCAATCAGCTGTCAGCTATTCGTCACTCATTGGTACCGACTTAATGAAGCTGGTAGGTGTCTCGAAACTTGACAAATTAGAATACTCCTCCCCGCGAGTTGCTGCATCCTCTACCACGATTCAATCCGTCTCATCAGAAGAAGTGATTGCACGGTGGTCTGATTTCGTGAGCGATGTATCGAAAACGCACATTGCAGTAGGCACCTTATTAATGGAAACAAAAGTGATAGATGTCCATGGCGGGACTGTACGCATTTCCTGTCCTGACGCTTATCATTTTTCAACACTCAAACGTCATAGGAATTTCTTGGTGAGTGCCCTTCATCAAGTTGTCGGCAAACCTATAGCCATTGAACCGGTTCTGCTTTCGATCAGCGACCTTCCAGTCAAACCGATCTATGTAACAACATCGGGGCTAAATAATAGTAAAATAACTGCGGAAAATGGAATTTCCCCAGAAGTACCTGCACTGAAAGAACATCCAATCCTTACTATGCTCAAGCGTGAATTGGGAGCAGAGCGTGTCGAGTAGGCTTGATTCTCTCAAAGGAATCTTCTACCTTATATTTAGAAAAAAGGATTACCACGTATAGACAATTGTGAGAGAGTTGTGGAATGCTGGTTTTGTGCATCGTCACTCATTCTCGCACGTTGTTATTCACCGAACCACGCAGCGATTGAGCGAGTTCGGTATTTTTGTTTTTGGTGATATATGAAGATTTTAAAAAGAATTTTAATCGTTCTTCTTGTTGTTCAAGGCGCATCAGCCCAGCATATTGCTAAGTACGCAGGTGAATTTCTTTCCATCGGTGTCGGCGGACGAGCGCTTGGACTTGGCGGTGCTTATGCGGCTCTGGCAAATGATGCTTCCGCTGGATACTGGAATCCTGCAGCGCTCGCACGCCTCAATTATCCTGAAGTTATGCTCATGCACGATGAGCGATTTGGTGGAATAGAGAACTATGATTTTGGCGCGGTGGCAATTCCATACGGTACTGATGTGACATTAGGGGCAAGCATAATGCGGCTTGGTGTGGACGGCATTCCCGATTCACGCAATGCATTGGTCGACAGGAATCAAAACGGAATCCTTGACTCGACAGATTTTATCGATCCCAGTAAAGTAACATATTTCAATTCAGCAGATTGGGCTTTGTATTTTACTTACTCTAAGCGTGTGTCAAATAACTTAACATACGGTATCAATCTTAAAATATTGCGCCGCGGATTAGAAGTAGCTTCAGCAACCGGAATAGGATTTGATATCGGGGTACTTTACTCACCAAGGGAAAATTGGTTTGTGGCTGCTAATGTGCAGGATGTGACAACCACCCTTATAGCATGGTCGACCGGCACGAACGAATTAATTTCACCAACGCTTAAACTTGGCACGGCATATTTCATTGACCTTTTTCAGGGACGTTTTGCGCCAACGATTGATGTGGATGTACGCTTTGAGAATCGCCAGTTTGCCTCCATCGCCCATCTTGGTCCAATCAGCTTTGATCCTCATGTGGGACTTGAATTCGATTATAAAAACACTGTCGCACTACGCATTGGTTATAATGATGTGAAGCAATTAACGCTGGGTGCAGGGCTTCACTTACGCAAGCTTGATATTGACTATTCATTTGCCCGGTTTGGTAAGGAGAACGATCTTGGGGATACCCACAGGATTTCATTACGAATGATATTGCATGAAGCGCGTTTTGCACGTACAACAGAGTAACAGCATTAAAAATGAAAGAAATAGCTGAGCAATCCTGTTCCTTCACTCCATACATGACGAGTTCGTTCCATATATGGAGAAGCGGTTGCTAAACAGCTCCTGCGACAGAGTTGATTGCTACCACGCTTACAATATCATTCACACTACACCCACGCGAGAGATCATAGCAAGGTTTTTTTAATCCTTGAATGATCGGACCGACTGCTTCTGCTCCCGCAAGTCGTTGAGTCAATTTATATCCAATGTTGCCGGCATTAAGGTCTGGAAATATCAGAACATTTGCTGTTCCTGCAACTGGACTGCCGGGTGCTTTTTTCGAACTGATGGAAGGGACAATAGCAGCATCGAGCTGCAGCTCTCCATCTACTACCAAGTTTGCCTTTTTTTGCTTTACGAGAAGAGTTGCTTTTTGTACTTTTTCAACGAGCGCATGTGACGCACTTCCCTTTGTCGAAAATGAGAGTAAGGCCACGCGGGGTTCTTCACCCGTCAATTTTCTATGGTTCTCTGCTGTTGAAATTGCGATATCGGCAAGTTGTTCCGAGGTTGGATCCGGTACTACCGCACAATCGGCAAATGAATAAATTGTTTTTGGAAAAATCATTAAGAAAAAGCTTGATACGATGGTAATTCCTTCTGGAAGTCCGACGATTTGAATTCCCGCGCGAAGGACGTCACCGGTTGTTGACAGCGAACCTGCGACGCTTCCATCAGCCATTCCTTCACGAACCATCATTGCGCCAAAGAACAACGGCTGTCTCATAGTAGCTTGCGCTTGTCCTTGTTGCATTCCTTTCGCTTTGCGGAGATTGAAATAGGTCTGAACAAATTCGTTCAATTTTTTTGATTTCTCTGGATCTACGATAAGAATGTTTTCTAAACTGACACCAAGTTGATGAGCTTTAGAAAGAATAGCTTCTTCACTGCCTATGAGAGAGATGTTAGCAATTTTCTCATCAACAATAATCCTTGCTGCTTGTATCGCTCGCTCATCCATCGCGTCCGGCAGAATTATGTGTTTCTTCAATTGCCGTGCTTTTGCTTTGATATCATCAATTAAGTTTGTCATGGTATTCTTTCTAATTTGTTCAATTGATCTAAAAGGGTTGGAAAACTGTTGATATGAGCAACTATAGAGTCTCTTCCCTCAATTTGTATACTAATATACAACAGCATTCCCGTTCAATCAATCCTAAATCTTATAATTGACACAAATTCAATGTCTGCCGATTTGGCAACCCACAAATAAGTTATCAGTCAGAACCTCAACAAACTCTTCAAGATTAAATAACATTAATCATGGTGGCAATTTATTGTGTGTCTGCCATTGTTTCATTATAATAATACCGGAAAAGAGAGAAATGCAAACAGGACGAAAAATGTATATTGAAACATACGGCTGTCAAATGAATATGGCCGATACAGAGATTGTGCTGAGCATTATGTATGATGCAGGCTTTGTTCGTACGGATTTTCTCTCAAGTGCGGATGTTGCTTTAATAAATACTTGTGCTGTACGTGAAAATGCAGAGCAACGAATCATCGGTCGATTAGGGGACTTTAACCATTACAAGAAATCAAATCCGAATGTCGTTATCGGTGTGCTAGGGTGTATGGCAGAGCGTGTACGTAGAAATTTAATGGAGTCTAAAGATTTTGTCGATCTTATTGTTGGACCGGATGAATATCGCAAATTGCCAGCGCTCATTGAAGCAGCGAAGGAAGGGGACAAAGGAATCGCAGTTAAACTTTCTCACGTAGAAAACTATGACGACATTATTCCTTTTCGCAACGAGGGTTTAAGCGCTTGGATTTCCATTATGCGCGGTTGTGATAAATTTTGCACGTTCTGCGTTGTGCCATTTACACGTGGTCGAGAGCGGAGCCGTTTACAAGCAAATGTTCTTAAGGAAGTTGAAGAAGTTGCACGACGAGGCTTTAAGGAAGCAACATTACTTGGACAAAATGTCAATTCGTATTGGGACGGCACATATGATTTTCCTGATTTACTTGCAGCAGTTGCCGATGTTGATCAAAGTGTGCGCATACGATTCATGACATCACATCCTCAGGATATGTCGGACAAACTGATTACTACAATCGCTTCACGATCCAATATTTGCCACTATATCCATTTGCCTGTACAATCCGGGTCAAATAGAATTCTAGAATTAATGAATCGGATATACACCGTTGATCATTATTTGACTCTTGTTCGCAAAATCAAAGAGGCAATTCCTGATATCAGTCTTTCGACCGATATCTTAACCGGATTTCCGACTGAAACGGAAGAGGATCATAAACAAACAATAGATTTAGTGCAGGCAGTAGAATATGATGGAGCGTACACGTTTAAGTATTCTCCACGCGAGAACACAAAAGCATGGTCGATGAGTGATGATGTGCCGGAGGAAGTGAAAAATCGTCGCCTCAGCGAAGTCATTGACATTCAACGCAACATTTCTTTACGCCGAAATAGGACAATGATCGGTCAAACTGTAGAAGTGCTTGTGGAGGGTCCAAGTAAAAAATCCGCAGCTGATTTCTGCGGTAGGACCGATACAAATAAAATGGTGGTATTCCCTAAAAACGGCGATGCTGTCGGCGATTACATTGGTGTTCATATCGAGCGAGCAAATTCGGCAACGCTGTTTGGCACACATGAACATGTATTTTATCAACCCCCCGCATTCATAATACGAGAGAGTTGAAAACCATGAGAGCGCATAGAACAATTACTGTCGCCTTGATACTTGTATTCATTGTTGTTGTACCTTCTCTGCGTTCTCAGACAAGCAACCGGGAACCGGATATCAATCATCGTCTCGAAATGATTGAAAAAGGCCAAGGAGAAGCAGTGCGCGCCGAACTTCCGGCGCTGATGACAAATTATCAAAATAACCCTGGTCTGATGTATTTACAAGCAGTGTTAACAACGGACGGCACAGAAGCAGCAAAGTTGTATCAAAATATTGTTGACAATTTTCCCAAGAGTGAATGGGGAGATGATGCACTCTATAAACTCTATCAATATTATTATTCGATCGGTCTTTATAAGACAGCCGACCAGAAGCTGACACAATTGAAGGAAGAATATCCGTTTTCCGCATATGCGACAGAACAAAATCTGTTGGCAGAAGAGAAGCCAACAGTAAAAGAAAAACCGGCAAATGTAAAACCGAAGGGAACCGTACAAAAATTTGCAACGAACTTTACCGTACAAGTTGGTGCTTTCTCTACGCTGCAAAATGCTGGTGAATTAAAAGCAAAGTTTGAGAAAGAAGGGTATCCCTCGAATATTTTTACGATCGTCAGCCATGGTAAAAAGCTGCACAAAGTCTGGGTCGGTGAATTCCAGACGTACAATGAAGCAAAACAGTTTGCCGCGAAAGTGAAAAAGATATTTAATCTCACAGCAATGGTTGTTTCACGTTGACGGATCGGGAAGCCTTCCAGCGAACATACGGCATCATCGGACAATCGCCGGAGATGCAAGAAATTGTGGATGTCATCCGACAGGTGGCGCCGACGGATATTACTGTGCTGATCTCCGGTGAAAGCGGTACAGGCAAAGAGATCGTTGCTAAAGCCATTCACGGAGCAAGCAAACGAGCACAGCAAATTATGGTATCGGTCAACTGCGGTGCGATTCCGGAGGGATTAATTGAAAGCGAACTGTTCGGTCATGAAAAAGGCGCGTTTACCAGTGCTGCGGATATGCGCCGTGGTTATTTTGAAATTGCTGACGGCGGAACCATCCTTCTCGACGAAATTGGCGAGATGCCGTTAGCAACTCAAGTGAAATTGCTGCGTGTGCTTGAAAGCGGTGAGTTCATGCGCGTTGGTTCATCCGAGGCACGCAGAACAGATGTGCGCGTGATTGCGGCAACGAATAAATTACTGGAATACGAAGTTCAACAAAAACACTTTCGTCCTGATTTGTATTTCCGATTGCGTTCAGTGAACATTCATTTACCACCGCTGCGGAACCGAAAAGAAGATATTCCAGCACTCGTTGAACAGTTCGTGAAAGAAACGACAGAAAAAAACAAGATTCAATTTGGTGGATTCAATAACAACGCGACCGAATTACTCATGAACTATCGCTGGCCTGGCAATATTCGCGAGTTGCGAAATGCCATCGAAAGTATGCTTGTGTTGGAAAGTGGGAAACGTCTTGATGATCACGATGTGCGGAAATATCTGCGCGAGCAAACACAGGTAACGACAGATCGAAATCTTCCCGTGGTATCAAATAGAACTGTAGAACAGGCCGAGCGCGAATTGATTTATCGTGCACTTGTGGAACTCAAATCGAACATCATTGAAATGAAAGAATTACTAGAAGGTCGATTGTCCGGAACCGATCTGCAAAACAACAATCACACTCAATCGCAGAACGGCAACGGTGTTCTGACAATGGATGAGATGGAGCGGCGCATGGTTGCAACTGCGCTTGATCGGCACAAAGGAAATCGGCGCAATGCCGCAAGAGAATTGAATATCAGTGAGCGGACGCTCTATAGAAAAATTAAGGATTATGGGCTACAATGAAGAACGACAATGCATCGTACATAGTGCGTATTTTTTTCAGTTTAGCTTGTTTTTTGTTTTTCATTGTACTCTCTGGTTGTACCTATTCGTTCAAGGGCGGTTCGGTTCCTTCACATTTGAAGACCGTTGCGATTCCTATCGTGGAAGATCAAAGCGGCTATGGCGATCCGACGCTGCGGAATTTATTCACGCAGAAATTGGTAGAACGCTTCACAAATGATAATACACTTCAATTAACAGATCGAAATACAGCAGACTCCATGCTCGAAGGCGTGGTAACCGATGTAAAAGACGCCCCGGAAGTACTTCAAGCTGGCGAGCAAGTTACGCTGAGAAAAATTACCGTTACAGTAAGAATGACATTTCAGGATTTGAAGCTTCGCAAAAAAGTGTGGGAAAAAAGTTTTAGCAATTGGGGAAATTATCCTTCAGGCGGTGGATTGACGCAGCGTAATGAGGGCGTACAAACAGCGGTCGAAAAATTAACAGAAGATATTCTTAACGATACAGTCGCAGGATGGTAATATGACACTTACAATACTTCTCTTCCAGCAGAAATTCATCGAAAACGTGGTATTTACGGATATCGTCATGTATCTCTATTTTTTCTCGTTGCTCATCCTATTTGCATTTGGCGCACATGGATTTGTGATGGTGTATCATTACATGAAACAACGAGGTCTTGAACACATTCAACCGATCTTGATGAAAACACCCGTTGTAACAGTACAACTTCCATTGTTTAATGAGCTCTATGTTGCGAATCGATTGATCGACGCAGTATGCGCGCTTGAATATCCAAAAGACAAATTAGAAGTGCAGGTGCTGGATGATTCAACCGATGAAACCGTAGATTTGGTAATAAAAGCTGCGGCGCACTACCAGGCGCTCGGTTACGATATCAAACATATTCGTCGTATAGACCGTTCAGGATACAAAGCCGGAGCATTGAAGCATGGACTTGAAACTGCACGCGGCGAATTCATTGCGGTTTTCGATGCCGACTTTGTACCGAATAAAGACTTTCTGATAAAAACTATTCCGTATTTTTTCACCGATCCAAAAATCGGTGTTGTGCAAACGCGATGGGAACACCTGAATCGTGAGTATTCGATGCTCACACGCACACAGGCGTTTGCACTCGACGGACATTTCGTTGTTGAGCAAGATGTGCGCAACAAAGCAGGATTCTTTATTCAGTTTAATGGAACAGGCGGCGTGTGGCGCAAGACCACAATCATTGATGCAGGAAACTGGCAATCCGATACACTCACGGAGGATTTGGATCTCAGCTATCGGGCACAGCTCCGCGGTTGGAAATTCAAATATCTTGCACACGTCACTTCGCCGGCAGAATTACCTGCGGAGGTCAATGCATTGAAGTCGCAACAATTCCGCTGGACGAAGGGTGCTATTGAAACGGCGCGCAAAATGATTCCGGAGGTGTGGAAATCGGATATTCCGTTGCGCATAAAAATTCACTCAACCTTTCATTTGACGAACAATATTGTATTCCCGTTTATCATTCTGGCGGGTATACTGAACGTACCGCTCATCTTTATTAAACAGCAAGGTGGGCATGAGGCATACTTTGCCATAATGTCGATATTTGTCATCGCATTCATCGGATCATTCCTGTTCTACCTTATTTCGCAGAAATCCGTTTATCCCGATTGGCGCCGACGGATCATGCTCTTCCCGCTCTTTATGGCGGGCAGTATGGGATTTGCGGTCAACAATTCCCGCGCAGTATTTGAAGGTCTTTTCAAGCGCAAAAGCGAGTTTGTTCGTACACCGAAATTTGCCCTTCATGGTAAAGAAGACACGTGGAAAAAGAATGTGTACATCAGTACGAAGAAAAAATTCGACTGGGTTGTGATGATAGAAATTCTTCTTGCTGTCTATTGCTTCTTCGGTGTGATTTCATCATTATACTATCTGGAGATAGCTGCAGTGCCATTCCAGCTATTATATTTTATGGGATTCGCATGCGTTTCGTGGCTTTCCGTGAGACATGCACTTGAGGCGCGGAAACTTCATTAGTAAGCACAATGACCGAAATAGCTCAACAACAAATTACAGCACTCGAAAAAAAAGTTGGACCGGATGCCAAGTCGCCGTTGTTTGCGCAGTTGGCAAATTTCTATCTTGAACTACACCGTGCAGAAGATGCATTACGCATGTGCGATGCCGGTCTGGCACACTATCCGTTTTACACCACAGGGCATCTTGTTAAGGGAAAAGCGCTAGTCGCATTACACATGCGAGCGGAAGCACGCCGCGAATTTGAATTTGTGCTTGAGTTTTTGCCACGAAATGAAATGGTTACAACTTTGCTCGAACAAATACCGCCGAGCGAAGATGAAACCCTCACTGCAACACTGCAAGAAGTACAACCGGAAGTTGTTAAACCGGAATATATACCGCCCTCGTTGGATGAATATAAAATTCCATCGACACCCCAACTACATCCGGAGCCTTTTAGCGGATTCGATCAACCAGCACAAGAACAACAGCCTGAATTGTCACCGGCGCCCACTTCCTTAAGCGGGCCGTCTTTTTTTGACGCGATCACACAGGCACCGGCTGCAACCACAACAGATGATCTTTTAGGAATTGCCGCGCCTTCGATTGAGACACCGGAAATGCCGGAGCCTTCATCGTTTAGCGGATTCGATGTCCCGATGCCGGAGTCACCATCGTTCTCTGAAACACAAGCATCAGCATTTGCCGACATACCAAGATTGGTACCGGAACCATCAAGCGGATTTGAATTTACTCTGTCGGCTCCCGACCAGGAAACCTTGACACCAGAACCGTCGGAAGAAGAATCATTTACTCTCTATGCATCACGACGGAGAGCAGAGCTCACTGGTGAAGACACTGTTTCACTGGAGGATTATCTCAGTAACGTTGCGATTGATCTGCCGGAAGGGTCATCGCTCGAGCTTTCAATGTCTACAGGTATGCAGAATAAGATCGACGATACTATTACCCGTGAGGAGTACCCCACCGACACGACAATTATTCTGCCACAAATCCCACCTCCCGAACTCCCACTGTCTGCCAGCATACAGAACCAGATCGAAGAAATCGCAAATAAACTACAAAGTGCAGGAAAGATCACACCTGTGATCGACTTAGCGCAGAAAGAGACACCCCCTGCATCCGAACAAGATCTGCCGGTGAGTATGGGGTTTGTGACACCTACACTTGCAGAGATTTATGCTAAGCAAGGCTGGTTTGATGACGCCATTAAGGCATATAAAGTACTTGCACGCAATAAACCCGGGGAGAGAGAGCGATTCGAAAAACGGATTGAAGAACTTGAGAAATTAAAAAGTCAAAGCAGTAAATAGAGAATTTTATCCACTTCTATGACTGAAAAGCAAAAACCCTAAGCCGATTCGGTTTGGGGTTTTTACTTGCTGCACGGATTATGCTTTTTATGTTATCTTGTTGACAAACTTTGTCAATCGTGATTTTTGGTTGGAAGCATTATTTTTATGAATAACACCCTTTGTGCCAAGCTGGTCGAGGTACTTCAAGGCACTTTTCAATGCTGCAGCCCCTTCTTCCTTGTTCTTGGAAGAGCGCACTTTCTTTATCAATGTTTTCACTTTTGAAAGGTGTGCTTTATTGCGTTCAGCGCGATGTGCACTTTGACGAGTTCGTTTTACTGCTGATTTATGTTGCGGCATTCGTTCATTCTCCTTTGTCCCGAAATGAGGACCTGTTGCGTGTCGTTCAATTACTGTCTAGAATAAAGATAATCAAGAATTGCTAGATTTACAAAGTCTTTTTGTTCTCGAGCCACATCATCAAATCGTGCAGGAATGATCGCAGCATCGCCGCTGTTGCTCCCCATATCTCATACTGTCCATAACGATAGAAATAGACGTTGATCATTTTTCCGGAACGTTCGTGCCACTCTACACGCTCGTTACGAACATCAAGGAAAAATGATAACGGGACATCGAAGATTTGAGATACTTCCGCTGTGTTGATGGAAAATGAAGGAACAGAAAGGAGAAACGCAACAACAGGTGTAATACGAAAACCGCTTGGTGTCTGGAAATCGTTTAGCATGCCGAGCACGTTCACTGCATTTCTTGGCAGTCCGATTTCCTCTTCTGTCTCTCGAAGTGCTGTTTCAATAATAGTTGTATCTCGCTCATTCTTGACCCCGCCGGGGAAAGAAATCTGTCCTTTATGATGCTCCACTTTATCTGTCCGCTGAGTGAGCACAACGTGCAGCTCGCCGTTCCTCTCGAAGAGCGGAATCAAAACACCGGCAGGAAAGAGATCCCTGCTGTTACATTCTTGACGCTGAAACGTCTCAAGAAATTGCCGAATATGGTCAGGAGAAATCAACATGGAAAAATGGACATGCCTCCTACGGGCATTGAGTACCGTTCATCGCTGGACAGCTGCCGTATCGCGGAGAAGACTTGTTCCGGTGGAATAAAGTGTTGGGAAAGAAAGAAGCTCTCCAGCAGTTGGCGCAATATCACATTGTGTGCGCCTTTTAGTTACGACTGTGTTTATGGGAAAGCCTCGTCCAATCGCAAAAAGCATAATGTGTCGGCATCCTTCACAATCATCTCCATGATTTTTAAAGCCTCCATGGAGGTTGTCATGTCTTCCATGATCGTTCGTCACAAATAATGTCGTGTTGCTGCGATAGAGTGAGTCTGCTTGAAGCGTTTGCCAAATATCAAAAATCAATGAATCCGCAACGTGAATTGCAGAAAGGTACTGAATCCAGTCACCGGAATGGCCGGCCGCATCCGTGCTCGGAAGATTCACGAGCGTGAGTTTCGGATGATTCTGTCGGAGCGTCGTTTTCAAGTTTCTGACAACCGATGTGTCGTCCTTACCGATAGAAGTAGAAGCTTTATATTTTGCCCCATAGTCGGGGTGTGTACTATAAGCAAGAATATCCAATTTGAGTTTTCCGACGACGACCGTTGCTGCAGATTTCGGTGCTCCGGATGCTTTGCGGAAATATTCGAATATCGTCGGCTGCGTCGGTCTGACGACGCCTTTGTTGTCGATAGATTGCCATGTGCCTGTTGCGATGGAGGCATGCCCCGGATCGGTTTTGGTTATTCCATCATTGCGAAAGTTTGTCCAGGTCGTTCCAAGAGGACGCAACTGTGTCCATATATGTGGAATATAAAGAGAGTCTGCACCAAACGTCTCTGTGTATCTCGCACCATCGATTACAACGATCACAACATTCTGAGCCAATGCGATACACTGCAGCAAGAGAATGCCAACAATGATAAACACGGTAATTCGGTTATTCACATTTTCTCCGTTAGACGATTCGTAGTATAGATAGAAAGCACCACACTTCATTCGCAAGCTCAAATCACTGCCAATGCTTTTTCAAAATCTGCAATCAAATCTTCAATTCCTTCAACACCAACAAAGATACGAATCATTCCAGCAGTAACGCCATGACGCCGCAGCTCTTCATCCGACATAAACACGTGGGACGAATAGACCGGAATGCTGACGAGTGTCTCCACACTGCCCAATGACATTGCGTTGACGGCAATGGTCAGGGTGTCGCATACTTTTGCTGCTGCCTCAACAGACGAGCATCGTTTCGATGGCTTCACTTCAATGGTGACCATGCCGCCAAATCCGGTCATTTGTTTTTTAGCAATCTTGTGGTGTGGATGCGAAGGGAGTCCGGGGTAGAGAACACGATTCACTTTTTTATGTTTCTCCAATACGCGTGCAAGTATAAGAGCGTTTTCGGTTTGCTTTCTTACACGCAGTTCGAATGTTTTCAAACTCCTGCCCAGTAAGTATGCCGCAAAAGGATCAGCACAGCCGCCAAGGTACTTTCTCAGGGTGCACACTTGTTTGATGTAATCCTCCTTACCGATGACAACACCGGAGAGAATATCACTGTGTCCGCCGAGATATTTGGTGGCGCTTTCCGTAATAACATCTACACCAAATAGAAATGGATCTTGATTGAGAAAGGTAGCGAACGTATTATCAATCATCGTAAGAATATGACGGCCGAGTCTCTTTTCTGCTTTCTTTGTGCAGCGGACTGCTTCAGAAATGTCAACAATACCGAGCGTGGGATTCGTAGGAGTTTCGATGTAGACGATAGTCGTCCGTTCGTCGGCAATTCGTGTTATATCCTCCAAATGAAGTGCGTCAACGAAATGCACAGTGATATTTTGTTTCGGCAACTCGTCGCGCATCCAGCGGTACGTACCGCCATACAACGCGGAGGTGCTAATGATGTTGTCTCCGGATTTTGTTACAGCAAGAATCGCTGTCGTAATTGCAGCCATACCGGAAGAGAAGAGTGCTGCCATTTCGCCATGTTCCATAAGCGCAATCTTCTCTTCTACATCGTGAACCGTTGGATTATGGTACCGCGAATACACATGAACCGACGAATCTCCTTTTGCATACCGAATGGCATCTTCGGATGTTTCAAATCGGAACGTAGAAGTTTGATAAATCGGCGTCGCAACGGGACCTTTGAAAGCGTAGAGTTTGCTGCCATGGATCGCCCGTGTGGCGACGGAAAGTTGTTTCGAATTCTTTTTCATTTATTTCACCATTCTTTTCATCGATACCGATGAAAGACAAAGTAAGCAAAAACCTGAAGTGTTTCAATCTGTCTCATCCCCGATATAAGGAACATATAAGAGATGCTTGTACGCTTGCCATTCAGATTATTCTCTGTTAGATTAAGATGGAGGAAATAATGATCGACGCAGTGATTTTCGATATGGACGGTGTGATGGATGTAATGGAGTTTTTTTAAAACCGTCGGATTTTAACAGCGCTTGCCTCATCCTCAGCCGTGCGACTCATTAAAACCGTGCTGAACAAATTTTCTATAGAGAATACATTTCGTGTTGTTCATTCTGCCGAACGGGAAGAATACGGTAAGCCACATCCCGCAGTATTTCTCACGACAGCGAAACACTTGCGCATTCCTCCGGCACATTGTTTAGTCATTGAGGATTCGTTCAACGGACTCATTGCAGCGAAGGCAGCGTGGATGAAAACGGTCGTCATTCCGATGGCAAAACAGTGAAACGAGGCACGATTTGATATTGCAAATAATAAGCTAAAATCGTTGAGAGAATTTTCCGAGCAGCAATAGAATCGTCTTAATTCACTTCCGTAGTGCGCGGCTGTATATTGTTGTCCAAAGGATCACTCTAATATTCGTGCAACAATCCTCGCCGGCGAACTATCGGCGTGGAGAGGCAGTGGTAACGCGACGATCTCGAACTTCTTGACTGTCAGAAGTTTTTCCATGCTGGTCAAATTTTCAGCAATAAGAACGGAATTCTTCAAAAGATAAGTATGAATATCGTGAGGATGCCTGTCGGGTGAAGGCATATCGAGACAGACCATCTTGATCCGCTGTTCGACAAAGAACTGCGCTAATTCCATACTGATGACAGGATGACCGCGATAATATTCTTCGCTGCCAAATTGTTTTCCGAATCCGGTGTAGATGAGAACAATGCTTTCCGGGACAATTGCGGATGTGAACTCCGGTGTGCATGGAATAACCTCCATCCCGACAGCATTCAATAAGCACCCTGTTCCGATAAATCGATCCAGCGGAAGTTCATCGATGAAGCAGTCAGATTTCGTCATGTGCATCGGCCCGTCGATATGTGTGCCCGTATGCATGCCGCTTGTGAAACGGAAATTGTTGAATCCATCCTGCGCGAAGTCGTTGATCTTTTTAAGCCGTGCCGGTTCATCGCCCGGGTACACCGGTAATCGATCAATTATTGAATAAGAGAGATCGATGAGTGTGTGTATTGGTTGTTCTTTCAATATTGTATAACTAATGTCAATAGTGGTTACATGAACGACGAGTCAAGCAATGAGCGTGGCGTATATTTGTTTTTTTGGATTAATGATCGTATAAAATTATGCTGAAAGCGAGTTATTCAAACAATGTTAGATCATAATTTTTATCCCCGATAGTTTTTACCCATGCAATAAAATTAGGAGCGAGTCCAAATGCAGTTGCGTACTGTTTTAAGAGATCTTCTTCGCTCTTCGCAAAGTCTTTATCTGAATGCGCAAGATCGTATAAAACGCGATACGTTATTTGCTTTTGTTCTTCATTCAATCGAGCGGTGACAACTTTCATACAGACATCCAGGGAGCGCTCATTATAAAAACTAAATGCTCTGAGAAAAGCAGTTTCATCGGAATGAATAAGAGCCCGGAGTTTTTCCAATTCCTCTTTTGTAAACTCTCCATCGATCCCTACCAGCGTCATTGCCGCAAGGCATAACGCCATCTTAGCAGATAATCCGGTTTCATCGTTCTGTGTTTGGTTCATGTGTATTTCCTTTTCTCGTCTCGATAATGTTACGTTTCTATTCCTGTCCGTTCGTGTACGTACTCTATTCAAGTCGCTTGTAAAGTAAGAAAGGCAGGTGTGAAAGGCAACTCCATCAATAAAGGGCTGCGACAGACACGACAAGTTGTGCAACTCTCATAATGTAATTTGTTCAGTCGAAGAAAAAATCAAAATTTGCAATAGGAGATAAGATTGCGTAAATTTTAAAAGTCACAAATAAGTAAAAAAATTGGACGCTTAGCTCAGCTGGTTCAGAGCGCCGCCCTTACAAGGCGGAGGTCGTAGGTTCGATCCCTACAGCGTCCACAAACAGCAAAGCCCGCATAAAGCGGGTTTTTTCGCTTCTCATCTTATTACCTTAGCGAAGTTCTTCAAACTCGCCAGTCTTCTTGTTCTTCTTCACATTATCCCACATAAAACAGCGTCCGTTCATCGCAATATAAACACCGTGTGGAAGTGTCTCGGCAAATGCGAGCGCGCTGCCAAGATTAAACAGTCCATCCGAACTGCCAAACTTGTACGGGATCATCGCACCGGTGAGAATAACGGTTTTATCTGTGATACTCTTACCAAGAACCCTTGCCGTCTTTTCCATCGTGTCGGTGCCGTGCGTAATGACAATTCGATCTTCTTTACATTTTCGGCATTGCTCCAGAATGATCTGGCGATCCGCATCGGTCATTTCAAGACTATCTACCAGCATCAACGTTCGAATCTCCACTGGAACTTTGCATCTGCCAAGTTTCAGCATTTCCGGTAAATGCGTATCTTTAAAGAACAGTTTACCGTCCAGTTCATTATATTCTTTGTCAAATGTTCCGCCTGTAATAAAGATTCTTAATGGCATTGTCGTCCTTGCATGTTCATTCTGATTCTCATGAAGAGTTTACCACGTACATAGATATCAACTCTTATTTGATTCTGTACTGTTTTTTGCATTCAGAACATTCTGCACCATCAAGAGGAGCTGTTCGGCGGTGTACGGTTTTGTAAGATACCCCTGAGTTTCGAGTCCTTCTAATCCTGCGGAATTCACATTCGTTAAAAGTCCGCTTGATATAATAATCTTAATTTTCGGATCAAGCCTTCTCAGCGCTCTGATGGTCGATGAACCGTCCATCAACGGCATGTTCATGTCAGTTATGACAAGCTGAATAGAGCCTTTTTCCGAACCGGCAAAGAGAGCGATCGCTTCCGCTCCGTCCATCGCTGTGACCACACTATACCCTTGAACCTCCAATACTTCTTTCGATATCTGTAATACGAAAAGTTCATCGTCAATAACAAGAATACGTTCTCCATGGCCCCTCAAGAGTTCCTTATCCGAGGCAGACTCGGGCTTCCGCTCTTTCTGTTGGGTTGCGGGCAGAAAGATCTTAATTTCCGTCCCTTTGCCATACTCACTGTATAATTTAATGAGTCCGTTGTGTGATTTTACAATAGCATAGACGGAAGACAAACCAAGTCCCGTGCCTTTTCCTCTTTCCTTTGTCGTAAAGAACGGTTCAAAAACCTTTTCCTGTACATCCAAAGGGATTCCCGTTCCGGTATCTGCAACCGTAAGCATAACATACTGACCCGGATGGGCATCAAGTATCAAGTGGGCATAACTTTCGTCCATGTACATATCTTCAGCAGTCACAGTCAGACGGCCGCCATCGAGCATGGCATCGCGCGCATTAATGCAAAGATTCATCATTACTTGATTCAATTGGGTTGCATCACCTAACACCAGTGAAAGGTCTTTTGAAACTCCGGTGCGGAGTTGGATATTCTTAGGGAATGTTTGTCTAATAATGGCTTCGATTTCCGAAATAATATATCGCAATTGTTGAGGTGCAAAATCTTTTTCAGTACCTCGCGCAAAGGTCAGCACTTGTTTAATAATATCGCTGCCTCGCTTCGTGCTGGTTTCAAGTGCTGCAATGAGTTTTTTAAGATTTGGGTCAGTAATTTTCGTATTCAATATTTGGACGGACATAAGAATCGGTGCCAGCACATTATTGAGATCGTGCGCAATGCCGCCTGCCAGCGTTCCCAAACTTTCCATACGCTGCGCACGGCGAAGCTGAGCTTCGAGGTTCCGCTGTTCTGTAATATCACGAGTAATAATGAGTCGGCCATAGGGATTTCCCTCTCTGTTTCGTGCAACGGACCATCGGGAATGTGTTATAATCGTCCGGCCGTTTTTTGTTTTTTGGCGTAGTTCGATCGCACATTCCCCTTTCTCAGCAAATTCTTTTATTCCCCGCTCGAACTTTGCGTGATCCTCCGCTGCAATCGGTTGATGAATATTTAAGGACTTTGCCTCTTCGAATGTCCAACCATACAAGCGCTCCGCTGCTTTATTATAGAAAATGAGATTTTCGTTCAGATCCCGTAAGATGATAGGATCAAGTGCAGAATCCAATAAGACCGCCTGTTCAAATATAATATCTGCCTGTGTTCGTTCTGTATGGGCATTGTCTGTTGGCGTCGTCATGGTACTCTCTCCGATAATTGTTTTATGACTGTCAGATTTGTAAAGAATAGAAAGCGTGGAACGATCTTTCCATATGAGTTCAAATATGTTTTAAACTGCATCGTGATCAATCTCCAAAACTAACTCCTAAATCACGCGCAGTCAGAATAATATCGCAATCGAGAGGAACGGTTTTCATCCGGTGGGTTGCATCGGCAAGCGGTACATACTGTACTGTTGGTGGATCGAGCGCGACCATGACACCGTTTTGTCCTTCGGCCAGAGCGCGCACTGCGGCAGCTCCAAAGCGAAGCGAAATGAGACGATCAAAGGTTGTCGGAGTTCCACCACGCAGTAAATGACCAAGCACAACGCAGCGCGTTTCTTTACCCGTGACCTCATGGATTTCTTTTGCTACACGCTCGCCGGCACCGCCAAGTTTTTCAGCCCGTCCGATTTCTTTCGAAATGACAGAGAATGATCCACCTTTAGGTCTAGCTCCTTCCGCAACTACAACAATAGAAAATTTTGCACCGGTTTTTTCGCGATCTTTAATTTTCTCTGCAATCTTGTGAATATCGTATGGAATTTCCGGAATCAGGATCACATCTGCTGTACTGGAAACACCACTTTCCAAAGCGATCCAACCGGCATATCTGCCCATCACTTCCACCACCATGACACGTTGATGCGATTCTGCTGTTGTGTGCAGGCGATCAATGCACGTTGTGGCAAAAGATACCGCTGTATCAAATCCAAATGTAATGACTGTCTTATCAAGGTCATTGTCAATGGTCTTGGGTACGCCAACCACGCGCAATCCCTTTTGTGCCAGAACATTTGCTATTCCCAGAGAACCATCACCACCGACGGCAACAAGCGCATCGATCTTGTTTTTTTTGAATGCCTTCAGCAGTTCGTCGGTGCGATCGGTTTCGTGAAGCTTGCCGTCTTTTCCTTTCATCGGCCATTGTAACGGATTTCCTTTGTTGGTGGTGCCAAGAATTGTTCCACCAAGGTGCGTAATGCCTCGTACTTTCGATTTGGGCAAAGGAATAAGTCCGCCTTCGGGATATTTTTTTGGTTCCAGGAGTCCATTGTAACCGTCGCGAATGCCGTAACATTCCCACCCGCGATTGACTGCGGAAACCACCACCGCGCGGATAACAGCATTGAGTCCTGGAGCGTCGCCGCCGCCTGTATTAATGGCAATTCGTTTGATTGTTAGGCGCTTCATCGCAGAGTTCCTTTATTCTCTTCAAGAAAAACACTTGAAGAATGTTTTTTGGGATAAAATCTTCCGATGACACTCTGCGAAGAAATTAACCATTGGCTACAGCAATAGCAACCCCTCCCGTCCTTTTCTTTCATCCATTTTGGATTCACTACTCCGCCGTGTGGTTCGAGACGCTTTGCCGGCTACGGAGAAAAATGAGCACTCTTGGTGCGAAATTACAATACATGCTCTTCCCGAATTTCAACAGTAACCAATTCCGGTTTTCCGTAAAGGTTCGAGTAGAATCCGCTTGACTGAGAGACAGCAACTACAATCTGATACTGATACGCTTCCGTAATTTTATCGTTCAGAGATCTGACAATCTGCCGAATTTCATCGGCAAGCTTTTCTTTCGATTGATCGTTCATACCTTACACTCCTTCCTTGATATTTGATTATTTTCGTTTGAACGCTTTAAATTCTCTTAAAAGGATTTGCTTGATCTGCGCGATGCGTTTTGCACTCCTTCGTTTTCCGGAAAACAGGAGAGATACGTACGATCTGTCTATGTTCAGGCGCCGGGCAATTTCTGCTTGATTTACTATCAGCTTGATTTTGGCGAAGTTCTTTGTCATGTTTGGCTTAGTCTACGATTGTTGACGCTGTGAAAAGTATAATATAAATTATTATCAATGTCAAGAAAAAAAGTAATAAAAAATATTGCTGCAACGGGATTGGCTGAAAGAGGCAATCGTTTAGAGTCTTGGTGGAAATCGAAGGGGTGGAGTAAAGCAGAATTTGCTCAGCGAATGAGCATCTGGCCACAAAACGTTAATAAGTACTTTTCCGGTGAGCTTGATCCGACAAACCTCATAGAGCAATTAATGAAAGAAGATTGCGATGTTGTCTGGATTATTGATGGTAAGTCTGAAAAAGAACCGCGGGGAATGGTTTCGGAACCGTCTGCTGAATACGGTAAAAAGAGGGATAGAATTCCCTCAGGAATGAGTGATCAGACAAGGGGACGCGTGAAAAAGCTTATAAAGCTCCTTGAGTCGGGACCGGAGAAAACAGACGAAGAAATGTTGGACCTTCTCATTAAAACAATGGAAGTAAGACAAAAGAAAAAAGGGAAATGTAGATAAGATGCCAGGGAGCGGATTAAAACGATTGGAGATTTATTTCCAACGTCTTTTACGTACGGTCGTCATTTAGAATTTTCTTGTAGAATTCACTCGTTCCAAAGAACCAGCGTTATCCGTTTCCTCAGCGTATAAGTCGTTTGCCGTAACACTCTGTTTTCTTAATATATCCAGGGTTAGTTCAGGAGTTAAGCTCCTTTTTAGTAAAAGGTGGATATCCCATTTTATCGCCGTGATGTCTTGACGTGTGCGGTTCTTTTATATTCTCTCTCCTCTTCGTATCGTCCAGAAATCATCCGAAAGGTTCCGGTTGGCTGCATAATCGTACGGAATTGTGAAATATCCTTTTTGTCCCCAACCGGTTCCCCATGAGTTGCGGACGATGAATCGCCGTTGTGCTTCGTCGTATCCTACGGCGAGTACTGCGTGTCCGCCGACGGAGCGTTCGTTCGGCTGCGGCATCTGCACGAGACCGGTCTTCGCAACTTCCTGCGACTCGAAACTTTCGTACACCGTAAAACCGAAGACGAACGGAAACCTTTCAGCAAGACATCTCCGCATTTCGTCAAGGGTAAGAATGCGATGGTACGAAGTAATCTGGTGGTCCAGCGCTTCTTTGTAACAGGTGGGACCCGGTTTCACGGCAAATTTTGAAATGATATAGGGCCATTTTTTTTCTGCGCAAACCCCTTGATGCTTTAACGTTTTGATTCCGTCACGAATCATTGCCCCTGAATCCGATTTGACAGAACCTTCGAGTACACGTTCATTGTAATAAATGAACAGCCGGCTCACGTTCACAAAGGGGATGCGATCCTTTTCTTCAAGAAACTCCAATGCACCGGCAAGAGCATTGCCAGTACAGCTTCCGAGATTTCCCTGGTTCTCCACAGGTGAGCAAGTGGAACGCAAATCCACATGCTGTGGAATTTCCAGCGTTACAGGGCGTACCGCACCGTAGAGAAAATCGCGGTGGTCGGGTAAATCCGGTATCCAGCCGTAGCGGAGTTTTTGTGAAGAACCGGTTTTAATGCGAGAAACAGTTTTACGCTTTGCCATAAGATCCTCCTTGTTAAAATGTTGTGTGAAAGGCGCAGAATTATTTAACTGATATTACACAAAATAGAGTTTTTCTAGTAGCCACGAGCTTCATATCGTTGGCAAATAAAATGAAACACCATCGGTTTGAATCATCATCGTTGTTACTAGGGTGAAAGCCCAAACTATTCTGAAACACTTAAACCTCGATATACCAACCCGACAAAGCCGTTCTGGCGGGAATGTCAGGGCTATGAAAACATCGATTTTATGGTCTTCGGCGCCAGTACCTGCAAAAAAATACTCAAAATTACATTAATATTAAGCGACATCATCAATAAAAATGTGGTTGATAGCCATTGCTACTCTTTCTTAAACAAAAAAATATATTCGTGCTTAAAAATATAGAAGCCCCCAACTAATGCACGATATCGCCAGAGTTCTTTCTGATTTCTTTTTCCTTTTGTCTCATCGAAATTCTTGATAATAACGGACTTGAGAGAATATCCGCGTTTGAGAACTTCTTGCATCGTATAGAAGCCAAGAGGTATCCAATTGCCGCCGGAATATTTATCGCCAATAACCACCGCGAAGTAACGGCCTTTGTCCAACACGGGATATGTAGCGTCAACAACTTTTCCAAAAAGCTTTAAGAATTCGTTCATTGTTTTTGCATTTGATAAATCCTTTTTGTCTTTGCTAAATTTGATAATATCCCAGTACGGTGGATGCATGATTAGAAACTGGACACTTTTAATGTTTCGCTGCTTTAATTCCGATTTAAAATCCAAGCTTGAACTATCGCCAACTATTATTTCTGTTCGAGCGGAGAATAAATCATCTTCTTGCTCAATTGCCTTCACAGCAGATTGTGCAACTTTACGCAAAAGTTCTACTCCAACACCATTCCTTCCCAATCGTTTACTTTCTATCAATGTTGTTCCACTGCCCAGAAAAGCATCGAGGACCCACTCACCTTTTTTAGTATAACGTCTTAACAATTGATGAGGAATCTGGGGAATAAAGTTGCCCCAATAACCGCTGCTGTGCGCCCCGGAGGAGTCGCGTTTCTCTAAAACCCAAAGACTGTCGGTAAGAATATCGTCGTATTCTTTCCATCGATGTAAATTCAGATCATTGATCTTGCTTGTCTTTGACTGAGAGAGCGAGCGGATCAATCGCTGGATATAATATTTTGTTCGTTCGATTGTTTTGGTGTCGAGTATTTGATCAAGTTCACCCATGAGATACTTTGAACTGACCTTTATTATGTTTCCATTGGAACCGATGTTAAAAAATCCTTTTTTATCGCTCGGTAGGTTTGCAACATTTGTCTTGAATTCCTTGACTGTATCCCGGATTTGATTGAGACTTTGCTGATCGAGCAATTTCGACAAGGTATTTATAATCTTTATTTTGTTTAATACCATTTTATCTTTGTGTTTACATGATAGGAACGTTTGCCTTTTAAAGATAATGCACTTCATTTCTGATTGCAAGAGTATGCTTAAGATTGCTCAATATAATGAATCATTTGATAGGTCGCCTTACGTAAGATGTATCGGTCTGGTTAGATAGTTTGGGAAATCAGCATGTGATTGAGTTACTAGTTGTTGAGTAGCCATCATCATGGTGGAATGGTTTTCGGTTATTTTCACATTGGCGTATGGTTGGTGTTGTGGAACAGGAAAAATGTATAGGTTTTCCTGCGGGAAAGTAAGCATCCTCCGGTCGTCCCGTCTTTGTCTTTCTGCGAAACTGTCGTACATTGATGGTAAGAAAACAGAGTATAGAAGAATATGAGATAGAAAAATGATTTTTCATATATGAAGTTAGAAACACTCGGTTGGAATAATTTTTTTGAGGCGCGCTTCACTCCGTACTTGGGGAAAGGGATGCTGCCCGGCCGGATATCCATCCAACACAAAGACCGCTATGTATTGTTGAGCGAACAAGGCGAGGTCAACGCAAAAGTAAGCGGTAAGTTCCGATTCGAAGTAAAAGGCCTTCATAATTTTCCTGCCGTTGGTGATTGGGTTGTCTTTGAAATCGATTCAGGCGACCAATCTGCTGTGATTCATCATGTGCTGGAACGCAGGAGTAAATTTTCCCGTAAGGTTGCCGGTGACCGTCCCGACGAACAAGTTCTTGCAGCCAATATCGATATCGTATTTCTGGTCATGGGTTTGGATGGAAACTACAATCTGCGTCGATTAGAGAGACACTTGACAGTCGCGTCGGAAAGCGGAGCTCTCCCTGTTATTATTCTGAATAAATCCGATCTCTGTTCGCATCTCGAAGAATGTACACAGGAAGTTCTTTCCAGTGCACACGGTGTCAATGTTGTTGTGATGAGTGCACTGCGCGCTGAAGATGTTGCGCCCATTCACTCGCTTCTTACACCGGGAATAACAGGTGTATTGCTTGGCTCATCCGGCGTTGGTAAGTCTACCATCACCAACCAATTACTCGGCAAGGAACATTCGCAAGTGCAAAGTGTTCGTGAGACCGACAGCCATGGACGCCATACGACACCTCATCGTGAATTGTTGGTTCTTCCCAATGGCGGTATTATCATCGACACTCCGGGCTTACGTGAGCTCCAACTTTGGACCGGCGAAGAAGGTATGCAAGATAGTTTCAATGACATCGAAGAATTGGCAGCGAATTGCCGCTTCCGCGATTGCAAACATGAAGCTGAACCAAACTGTGCAGTGAAACAAGCCCTCGAAAACGGCTCGCTGGTCCCGGAGCGTTATGAAAGTTTCCAAAAGCTGCAACGCGAAAGTCACGTTCAAACAACAAAGTATGATAAAAACTTACAGCAGCAAAAAAAAGAACGTGATAAAAAGATTGCAAAGCAAATAAACGATAAATTACGCAATCGGGATAAACAATAAAACCATGACAGAAACTAAATCAGCGTTACTTGTCGGAGCAAGCGGACTTGTCGGCGGACATTGCCTGCAATTCTTATTGGAAGAATCATCGTACACACGCGTTGTTGTACTTGTGCGCAAGCCTTTATGGATAACGCATGATAAATTATTTCAGCATGTTGTTGATTTCAGCGAATTGGAGACTCTGGGTGATTGTCTCACAGCCGACGATGTGTACTGTTGTCTTGGGACAACGATCAAGAAAGCAGGGACGCAGGAAGCATTCCGAAAAGTGGACTTCGATTATCCAATCAAGATAGCCGCACTTACACAACACTGCGGTGCAAATCAGTTTTTGATCATTACTTCACTGGGCGCTGATCCGCATTCACGCATTTTTTACAATCGTGTTAAAGGAGAAGCAGAAGAAGCAATCCGGAAAATATCTTTCACAACGATCAATATATTTCGTCCTTCCCTTCTCTTGGGAGAACGCTCGGAACACAGAACAGGAGAAAAAGCAGGTGCATTCATTATGTCCGGATTGAAATACGCATTAGCAGGGCCGTTAAGAAAATACCGCGCGATTCAAGCACGCGACGTTGCAAAAACGATGGTGCAAGTTGCTCAGAAGAATCTGAAAGGCGTGAATATTTTTGATTCGAAGCAAATTCAAGAAACTGCAAATTCGCTTCGTTGAAATTTTTGATCCCTCGATAAATATAGTATCCCGCTCCAGGTTGAATCAAAGCGGGATACTAAGAGAATATCCAATCGCATTATCTATACACGCAACCTCAAGCCAGCATATACCATTCTGCCGGTCACAGGTCCCCAGATTAACGATGCATCAAAGAAATGTCCTTGAGGATTTGCGCCATCAAGAATTGGATTGGCCTGTCTGAAATCAAACAGATTCTCAATGCCGACATATATATCGAGGCCTTTTATGAATGTTCGCGTCACTTGAAGGTTCATGGTAAAGAAGTCAGGTGAGTACGCGAGGGCATGCAAACTATCCGGATTCAATAAAGTTTCAGGAATTCTTTTCTTTCCGAACCATTGCCCCGTCACATCAAACGATGTCTGCGGGTCATCCGGTTGATCGCGTTCCGTTGCATAAGACACTGTTGCCAGTGCCCGATGCTGTGCCGTTAGCGGACGTTCGCGCCATACGCCGCCCAGGTTTTGCATCACATTCAAATACCGATAGGCAATGCGTACATCCAATCGCTCCAATGGCTGAATGTTCAATTCCGTTTGTACACTATTAGAATACGAACCATTCGGAACTGAATAGAAGCGCACTTGATGCGGATTGGAATCAAGATCGGCAAGGACGAGTTGTTCGAAATCAGTTCTGTAGAGATCAAGTAAAAGTGTTGCTTCACGATTTTCGAAGGTGAAATAGTGCGTCAGATTGAAGCCGTAATTCCATGCAATTTCTTGTTTTAATCCGTACCCAAAAAAATTCGATAGAACAATTGAAACCGCGCGCGAACTGGCAAACACCGTTGAGTTCTCTGTAAAAATGTTCGCAGTTCTATAGCCTCGTCCCGCTGCAAGCCGCAGCACCCAATCTTCCTGCGGTGTATACCGAATGTGGAGGCGTGGTGTGATCATCGTGCCGTATTCATTATGCTCATCGGCGCGGATGCCGGCAACAACTGAGAGTCGTTCGTTGGGTGAAAATGTGTATTCCAGGAACGCACCGGGCACTCGCTCAATACGGTTGTAAGGAAGATTGTCATAGTGTTCATCATATTGATCGAACAAGAAACTTATTCCCGTTCGGAATGTCTGTACCTCGCCGTCCAGTTCCGCCTGATAGAGAACGTTGAGATATCCCGTTTCTTCATTTCCGTCATACAACCGCGAACCAAAATGCGCTGTAGTTCTGTACCGGCTAAGCGACCATTGTATGCCTATACTCCGGCCGTGTTCATTTTGAAACACATATCCGGTTTTGTTATGAAGACGAAGCAACGTGCTGTTCATTCCATATTGATATGCATAAGGGGATTCTCGGTCGTAAGTTCCACCATCTTTACTATCGCTCATATACTGGAGACCCAACTGGCTCATCCAACCGTTGGACATGATGATTTTCCAACGCTGCAGTGCATTGATGGTAGTGAACAGCGGCATATCGAGAAAACCATCGCCATTCTCATCCACCGGATGCCGTTGCGAACTAATATGAAGAAGCGTCATTGACGATAAATTATCGCTCAAGCGTTCCCGCATATTCAGGTTCACCTCCATCCGCTGATCTTGATTGCCATAGAGATTCACGAAAAATTGCTTCTCGTCTTCCTTCTCCGGCTTGCGCAGGTCTACATCAATCTGTCCGGTGATGGATTCATACCCGTTGGCAACTGAACCAATTCCTTTCGAGACATTGATAGTTTCGATCCATGTTCCCGGAATAAATGTCAACCCGACATTGGAGGTCAACCCGCGGATATACGGCATATTCTCCATTGTCATTTGCGTATAGATGCCGGAAAGTCCCAGCATCTCGATCTGCTTCGTGCCTGTAATCGCGTCGGTGAAGGAAACATCGATCGAAGGATTGGTTTGAAAACTTTCCGAAAGATTACAGCACGCCGCTTTGAACAGTTCCTTTTCCGTCATCACCGTTTTCTTAAACGGATTCGCGTAGTCCAAGTATGATGCTTGCCGCTCGCCGACCACATTCACGTCGCTCACAGTCTGTGCTTCGGAATTCATGAAAATGCGAATGGAACGCTGGCTGGTGATGGCCACCGTATCCGGATGATACCCGAGACAGCGGACTACCAGTGTTTTCGATTCTTTTACAAACGGAATGCTGAAGAAACCGTTTGAATCGGTTGTTTCACCGCGGGAAGTGCCCAGCCAGTACGCAGAGACACCGACCAACGGATGTTCAATCCCGTGGTCATCTTTCTCCCCGACATATCCCTTCAGCATATCTTGTGCAGAACCGGAAGAGACTGTCAGAACGAGAAAAATGATTGCAATACATGCTTTCATTTCTCACCTCTTATCTTTTTTGTGAGTTTAATATGATAAGTTAGTGAGACTTCCCGGCGTCGCGATACAAACAGCAGGAAGGAAGCTCTGCATATACCGAGTCGGCTGCTTTATATTTTTCGGTATCATGGCCGACGGCGGCAATGCGCTGCTCCAAGGAATCAAGAGTAATTGCCGGGGAGAGATACGCGACCGATAACATCTTGGTTTGTTTATCCCACCGTGCAGATTTTACTTCTTTAATTTTCAACGATTTTTCAATGCGGCTTTTACACGAAGCGCAATTACCGAAAACTTTGAATTCTGCTTCTTTCACTGTGTCTTCTTGAGCAGAAAGGAACGATGAGAGAGAAATAATAAGTGCGAATACAATGACTATGGTTTTCATGGCTTTTCTCAATTATAATAGAACGTGTATGATAAAGTGAAACAGCAGAGTGGCTGAAACCATTCTGCGTTTATTACTGTACTACACACTTCTTAAATGAGGAACACGCTATGAAGAATATAGAGTGGAGGAGAATCAGGGGGAGAGCTTGCCGGAACAACCTCACGAACCGCATGAGAAGATAACACTGTTTCGGTTGAGGTCTCGGCCCATAGGGTTACTGCGGTTTGCGGTGAAGATGGTTGGTTTACGTGCACGGCAATTTGTTCGTCGTTCAGTTGAACGGTTTTGATTTCTGTCTTGCAGCAATCACCGGGGGTCGTTGCATCATCGCAGCCGCAGGCATCTTCCTTGGGAATGAAAGGTAGCATTTGTACAGAAGTAATCTTTCCGCCGCAGAAATGTGTTGAAACAGTCATTCCTACTGTGAGAATAAAATAAATGAAAAGAAAGAATATAGTTGTTGTCTTTTTCATACTCTCTATGATACAACTATATAAACGTCACACCTCCTAAATTCGTTCCGGGAACTTCGATCACCTTCGTTTTCTGGTAAAAAAGAACATTCCGTTCAAGAACTTATATATCAATCGTTTCCGGATCTTTGGCTGATTTCACGACTTTCCACTCTTGTTCCAGAGGATCAAAATCTGAAATTTTGTTTAACGGCATGCGTAAATATTTGCCATACCCTGTTGCTGCCACCTCGCCATTTGCCAAAAGCAGCTCGCCGGTTCCTTCGAACGTGCGGTTGGTATCGTTAGTAATGCGCCCTACGACTCTGAGTTCTTCGTTTAACGGTATCTGTTTTTTAAACCGTGTCGTAAATTCGATAGTAACTCCCCACACCTCTTCATTAGCGTTCTTCATCATAATCGCACGGCCAATCGTTTCATCAAGCACAGCAGTAGTGATACCGCCATGCAGACGGCCGGGATAACTTTGGTGTTCATTCGATGGTTTGAATATGCACACAAGTTCGTTGTTCTCTAATTCAAAAAACTCTCCCTTCAGTCCGAATGGATTTTTCAGGCCGCACAGGAAACACGTTTTACTGTTCTGTTGTTTTCCGATAACACGATGTTTCATATTGAGATACCGTAGTAATTACTCTTTTGACATTTTTGCGATTTCGGGATATAATTTTGCCATACAATCCGGACATAGTCCATGCGTAAAATCCACATCCACAATGTGGTCTTTGATATATACCTCAATTTGCTCCCACTGGTTGGTACTCGATTTAATTCTTTTACAATTTGCACAAATAGGCAGTAGACTTCCAAGCTCCATTAATTCATGAATATCTTCTAAAATGAGTAATATCAGCAACCTATTTTCGTATCTGAAGGGCGAGGTTGTTACCAGAAGTGGTACGTCGGTGACTTTCTCACCGATTTTGCGCTGCATAATGGTCTTTTTACGATAAACTTTTTCACCGCGACTCGCCTCGTTTACTGAATTCCATAGAACACAGGTTTTGCACTGAGGACAATGTCCGCACCCTTCCTCCGTATCCCCGGAATGAATACAATGAAGTGCTTCTCCGCCCCGCTGTTGGAACACTACATCGCTCCTAAGCAAGCGAAGTGCAGAAGAATTCCAGAATAGGATGCGCATATCGTCGTCCACCACGAATATTGGGAAAGGGATGGTATTAAACGTGTTCATTAAAAAATCATTGTCTTCATATAGGTGAAGCGACATAGAAGTCCTTTCAAACTCTTCGTATAAGGTAGCAGGAGTGTGCACGAAACGCAAGTTGGTTTTTGCATCATTTTTTTCTACACTTCGCTTTGGATGTTCACCGACCTTTCAATAAGGAGGATTGAATTAATGAATACAAATAATTTTAAATCGTTGATCCCTCTTCTTTCATTGTTTGCTGCGTTTGCCATGGCTTCCCTTAATGCACAAGAGAAGAAAATGAATGAGGATGGAATCTCCAAGCAAATCGACGAGAAGTTCGAAGCGCTTGATCATCGTCTCGATCAATTAGCAAAGGCGGTAGATGATGTCCTCTGGTACGATAAAGTGAGCGATGTGGCTAGCATCGAAAAGGTTTTTATTGTCGGGCCACCGCCTTGGAAAGTCAAGGATTCTACGGCAAGAGGCGCATTGAATCCGGTAAAATTTTGGGCGTATATCTTCATTCCGCAGAAACTCAATCGCAGTAAAAAATATCCGCTTCTTGTTCTGCCACATGGCGGCGTACATGCAGATTTCACAACATACCATACACATATTATCCGTGAGTTGATGGCGCAAGGCTATATCGTTGTGGCGCCGGAATACCGAGGCAGTACCGGTTATGGCAAGCAGTTCTACGAACGCATCGATTATGGCGGACGCGAAGTGGAAGACAATCACGCAGCGCGCGATTGGATGATTGAGAATTATAGAATTGTTGATAAAGATCGCGTCGGTGCAATTGGTTGGAGTCATGGCGGACTTATTACACTGATGGATATCTTCGAGCATCCGAACGATTATCAAGTAGCGTTTGCCGGTGTGCCGGTGAGCGATCTTGTAATGCGCTTAGGATATTATGATGATGATTATCGCAAAGATTTTTCTGCCCAATACCACATCGGTAAAACGGTGAGTGAAGACTCGGCAGAATATCGCAGACGTTCTCCTGTCTCATTCGTGGAAAAATTGAAAACACCCTTGCTTATTCATACCAACACCATCGACGACGATGTGCATGTGGAAGAGGTCGAACATCTTATTCAGGAGCTGAAAGTGGCAGGGAAGAAATTCGAGTACGAGATTTTCAAAGATGCTCCCGGCGGACACAGCTTCGATCGCATCGACACAAAGCTGGCAAAAGAAACACGAATGAAAATTTATACATTCCTTGCAAGATATCTTTATCCGCCGCATCAGTTCAAATCAGTGAAAGATTTGGAGAAGGCAGGATACAGGTAACGAGGGCATTTGGGCTTGGTAGAAAATGAAGTTGGCACAGCGGCAGAGATCCATACTGACAATTATTCATTTTTGAAATATCTGATTTTAAATAAGAAGAAAAAGTTGTACCTTCTTGTAAGTTCAACGCGGGTTCGTCCGCGTTTTTATTTATCATTTAATTAAAGGATAATTCATGAAGAAGCTTATTGTGGTTGCTCTTGTGCTTTCGATATTTAGTAGCATGGTTATAGGACAGAAAAAAGGAACACCCAAGACAAAAAAAGAAAAAATCAGCTACAGTATCGGTGTGAATATTGGAAGAAATATAAAAACCCAGGGGATGGATCTCGATCAAGGACTCCTCACGCAAGGAATCAAGGATGGACTCAATAGCTCAAAAACAGCAATGAGTGATAAAGATATGGAAGCAGCGATGACTTCTTTTCAACAGGAAATGATGGGCAAAATGCAGGCGAAAGCAGAAAAAAATAAAAAAGAAGGGGAAGCATTCCTTGCCGCAAATAAAAAGAAAGAAGGCGTTATAACATTGTCCAGTGGACTGCAATACAAAATTTTAAAATCAGGTAACGGACCGAGGCCGACAAAAGATCAAACGGTGAAATGTCATTACAGCGGAACGCTCATTGATGGAACCGAATTTGACAGCTCATATAAGCGGGGTGAACCGACAGAATTTCCGGTCGGACAAGTGATCAAAGGATGGACTGAAGCTCTGCAGCTTATGCCTGTGGGTTCGAAATGGCAGCTCTTCATTCCATCTGATCTTGCCTATGGACCGAATGGCGCCGGACAAATGATCGGCCCGAACGCCACATTAATTTTCGACATCGAGTTGATTTCCATTAAATAAAGGACTATCTCTCTGCGACGTACTTTTACAGTGCGTCGCATGTGAGTATCTAAATTATGGAATTCCTGCAGCATCTCATTGATTTCATTCTTCACATCGACAGGCACTTGGTTGATCTTTGCGCAGTGTATGGAATGTGGATTTATGCAATTCTGTTTTTTATTGTCTTCTGCGAAACCGGTTTAGTGGTAACTCCTTTTTTACCGGGCGACTCACTTTTATTTGCTATTGGTTCATTGGCAGCCATCGGTGCAATGCATGTGGAATACGCTATTCCATTGCTGATATGCGCAGCTCTCGCTGGCGACAATACGAACTATTGGATTGGGAGAAAAATTGGACCGAAAGTTTTCAGTCAGGAAAAATCTCGATTTTTTAATAAAGAACATCTTAACCGCACGCACAGGTTTTATAATAGACATGGACGGACCACCGTGATTCTGGCACGATTCCTCCCTATCATACGTACGTTTGCGCCATTCGTTGCAGGTATCGGGCGTATGGCATATCGGACATTTTTACTTTTCAGCATCATCGGCGCATTACTATGGGTCAATTTGTTTGTTCTGATCGGCTATTTTTTTGGCAATGTTCCATTTGTTAAACAACATTTTAGTGTGGTCATTCTTGCGCTGGTGTTAATACCTGGAACTCCGGCACTTGTGGAATTCATTCGACTCTTTATCCAACGATCAAAGAAACAAAAGGCTGAGTACGGTAAATCTTAACACACGAAATAGAAACATCATTTTTCTGTTGATTCTCGATCGCCTTGTTATGAACAAGGCGATTTTTTTCTCGGCACTTGATTCGCTTACACATTTGAGGCATATTTGTTCCAGAAAATAAATCATTATTTATGATACCATGGTGAATTTATGCGTGCCGCATCGTTCTTAATTATTTTCAGTATACTATCTTTCCATTTCTCCTATTCTGAAGAAAAAACAGGCGGTCGAATCCATGGCTTAATTGTTGGAGACTATTTCTATAAAGCAGGAGGAGATCTGCAACAATATGGTGATTCGTTATCTCAGTACAGTCAACCGATGGCTAAGGATTTTCAGGGATTTGAAATTCGGCGGCTTCATTTATTCTATGATTATGTTATCTCTGAGCAGTTTTTCACTCGATTTCAATTGGAAGGCAACAATAAATCCCTCGAACCCGGTGGACGACAAGGATTATACGTAAAAACGGCATATGCAGAATGGAAAAACATCTTGCCTTCATCTAACCTGCTTCTCGGACTTGTACCGACGCCAACCTGGGCATCAGTCGAAGGAATATGGGGTTATCGTTCTGTTGAAAAGACGATAACGGATTTTCGAAATCTCGGAAGCGGAAGTGACATGGGGGTGTTGTTACGCGGTACATTGCCGACGAGCGTAGCTCTGGATTATGACTTGATGATAGGAAACGGCAATTCACAAAAACCGGAAAACGACAAGTATAAAAAGTATTATTTTCTGCTTTGCGGAAGTCCATTTCAATATTTTTCAATTGAAGCGTATGTCGATTATGAACCTGCCGCGTTAGGAAAAGATCGCACGACATGGAAAGCATTTCTTTCATACACAGAAGAACGATGGATGGCGGGAACTGAGATTATGGAACAAGTACAACATAATCAAGACACCCTACATAACAATTTTGCTGTTTTTGGGGTTTCTGTATTTTCCCGGTATCGCTTTTCTGAACAATGCAAAGCATTCGGGCGGATTGATTACTATGATCCGAATCGATTTTCTCCCGGTACAGATTTCTATGAATATTTTTTTTCTTTAGGCATCGATTATACACCGGTAAAAGATATTCACTTCATGCCGAACATTTGGATAAATACTTTCACCGATAAAAGTTCAGCCGGACGCAAGAAAGATGCAGATGTTGTTCCTCGAATAACGTTCTACTATACATTTGATTAACAATCATTCTAGCGAACTTCATAAGAGGTTTTATGAACATCAGCATCCGTCTTGCTGTACCTTCAGATGTTTCCATCATTGCTGAGTTCAACACAGCGATGGCGAAAGAGACAGAAGGAATTGAACTGAATCGCGAACGACTCCGAAAAGGAGTGGAAGCATTGTTCGCTGATCCATCAAAAGGTCTATACTATATTACTGAAAGCAATGGAAAGATCGCTGGGCAGTTGATGATCACGTATGAGTGGAGCGATTGGCGTAACGCTGCCTTTTGGTGGATTCAAAGTGTGTACGTTCGTCCGGAATATCGCAGGCATGGTGTCTTCCGTGCACTCTATCGGTATATCGAGACGATTGCCAGAACACGCGGGGATGTCTGCGGTGTGCGTCTCTACGTTGACCAATCAAATGAACGCGCCCAAAAAACATACGAATCACTTGACATGAGGCGTTCCCACTACCAGATGATGGAGATGGATCTTGGGTTGAAGTGAAAACAAAAACGAACCGCACGTATTAGTAAATCAGATATTTTCAAACTATTTACCAATCCTTCTATTCTTGATATTCCTTTCTTCTCTCCAAAGTCGATACAAGCGGAACCTTATGTATTGGAAGCAGTGTTAGATGAGAAAAGAAATGATTTGAAAAACACCTATGTAAGGAGGGAAATATGAAGATTGCAGTTCTCGGAACTGGTATGGTTGGCGATGCGATCGGGACGAAACTTATTCAATGTGGACACGAAGTTAAGATGGGATCGCGTACAGCAACAAATGAAAAAGCCGCCGCTTGGGTAAAGAAAAATGGAACCCACGCTTCTCATGGGACATTTGCCGATGCCGCTTCATTCGGTGAAATTGTATTCAACTGCACACATGGCGTAGCTTCACTAGAAGCACTCAACCTTGCAAGTGCGCACAATCTGAAAAACAAAATTCTCATCGATATCGCAAACGCGTTGGATTTCTCTAAAGGGATGCCGCCTTCGCTTCTTGTGTGCAACACGGATTCACTCGGAGAACAAATACAGCACGCTTTTCCCGACACGAAAGTTATCAAAACGCTGAATACAATGAATTGTAGTCTCATGGTAAATCCCGATCTTGTCGCTAACGGTGATCATGATATATTTCTCTGCGGAAACGATGTGGAAGCAAAGACAACCGTGACAAAGATATTACGAGATTGGTTTGGCTGGAAATCTATCGTTGATTTGGGTGATATTTCAAACGCGCGTGCGACAGAAATGCTGTTGCCGATTTGGGTGCGACTCTACGGGAAATTCCAAAGTCCCAACTTCAATTTCAAGATTGTTCGATAAAATAATCACTAGGAAAGGACAATTGCTGTTCGAGTTTTACTGCTCTTTTGTACTGCTTCGATAATTCGAATAACATTTAACGCCTCTTCTGGTTTTACAGGCAGTTCCTTGCCATGAGCGATGCTTTCATAAAGAGCATCATAGAATGCAGAATAATTTCCGGGAAGTGTTTCGTACTTCCTTTGATGCGTACTACCTTCTTTTTCTGTGTTCAATGTTCCCCACCACTCTTCTGATTCGCGTCCCCAGTCTGGGTCATTTGGATTTTTTCCCTGCTTGAGTGCTTCTTCCTGCGGATCAAGTCCCCATTTGAGGAAAGAACCTTGCGTTCCATGAAGAATGTACCGCGGCCCCGGTTCTTTTACGAGCAAACTAGTTTTTAAATTAACGTTAACATGGGGATACTGCAGTATGATATCGTACCAGTCGTCAACTTCGCTGCCAGTCCGCATTATTTTAAGAACACCGATTACTGCTTCCGGCATACCGAAGAGGACTAGCGCTTGATCGATCATATGCGAGCCAAGATTATATAATGCTCCGGTTCCTGACGAGGCTCTTTCTTTCCACGTGTTTTGCGGAACTATGTTTTTGTATCGATCGAAATGTGCTTCATAATCGACAAGTCGCCCAAGCAATTTTTCGTCAAGTATGTGTTGTACTGTTAAAAAATCTCCATCCCATCGTCTATTTTGGAAGACACTCAAAATTTTTCCCTTTTGTTGTGCAAGTTCGATCAATTCATCCCCTTGCATTACGGTCTGTGTAAATGGTTTTTCAACAATAACATGTTTTCCTGCGTCAAGACATTGCTTTGCGAGTTTATAGTGTGTCTGATCTGGAGTATTCACGATGATAACTTCAATCTCACTATCTTGAAGAAGATCGTCTATGGATCGTGATATAAGAATGTTTGGATAGAGCATGCGTGCTTCATCTTTACTTCGCTCGATAATTCGTTTAATCCGAAAATTCTTATGATGGAACACAAGAGGAGCATGAAATACTTTTCCGGACATTCCAAAAGAAGCGATGCCGACAGTAATTCTTTCTTCCATCTATCTTATCCCATATACAAGGTGAATATTCTTTTTTTATTTCTTTGTCAGAAACATACTCATAGTAGAAAATTTTAGTGTTATTCGTTCCCAATGTCTATGAATGTAAAGGTCTAAATAAAAAAACTCTCGCTATTCGATGCCAAGTCGTTGCTGGAGCCTTTGCGCTCTTCCAGAAAAAACATTCTACGTCACCGCACTTTCTAATATTTCCAATTTAATTTTTTTAGTGTTTATTTTTGTCTTCAATCCCAACGGCACTGTAAGTTTGCGGGGAATGTGGCCATACTGAAAATTCATTACAACGGGACATTTAATCTTATGCGCGAATTCTTCTTGAACTTGATCAATTGTTAAATATGGATCGCTTGGATTACTGGGCACACAGTCGGTGAATTTGCCATAGACCAATGCTTCAAGCTTGTGCAAAATTCCAGCATTGAGAAGTTGTGCCAACATTCGATCGACTCGATACGGCGATTCCTCAACGTCCTCCAAAACGAGTATCGAATCCTCCATAGGCGGCTGAAATGGTGTACCCATCAAGCAGGCGAGGAGTGAAAGATTCCCACCCACTAATCGCCCACTTGCTTTGCCGTGCCGGAGAATTGTTAATGGTTCATCAGCTGGATTGTTTATTGGACCGATTTTTTTGTTCGATGTAAGCAAACGCCAAAAATGTTCTTCCGTGTATGGATCGAAATCTCTCCACATATCCAAACCTGTCATAGGACCGGAGAAGGTCACTAATCCAATCTTGCGGAAGATGGCAAGCTGCAATGCCGTCAAATCGCTGTACCCAACGATGATTTTGGGATGTGCTTTCAACGCACGATAATCGATCATCTGCAGCAAACGTGGAGTGCCATACCCGCCGCGAATAGCGAAAATCGCTTTCACGTTTTTGTCGCGCACCATCTCGTTAAAGTCCGCAGACCTCTCATCATCGCTCCCGGCAAGATATCCATAGACCGTGCGGATGTATTTGCCGCACTTGACACGATATCCCAACTGTTCAAGGTACAGTGCGCCTTTGAGAATTTTCTCCTCAGAGGAAGGGGTGCTTGCAGGTGCAACGAGTCCGATGAGATCGCCGTTGCGCAGCCTTGGTGGTTTTATGATGGTCATGACTATCTCCGCTGTCTTGGAGCTATGTTGAGGAAAGAATGATTAATGTTTTAGCTGAAGCTTTGTTATTCCCGGCACACCATCGTGATGAACAAAAAAGGCAAGTACTTTAAGTTTAATGTACGATTCGTGAAAGAAAAAGTATCCATAATTCGGCCCTTCCCATGCTGTCCGCCAAGAATCCTTGACAAGATACCATTCTTCCGAACCGAATATTCTATACGAAACGATATGCATCAGATGGTCGTCAGTAGTGGCACCCGATTGAAATAATGCTTCACGCTTATATTGCGTCAAGGAATCCTTAGGAATATCAAACTCTGGAATAAATGCATACTGTTTTGTCATCCGGTAGCTTGGCTCCGAGTTGTCCATATCGATAGCTACAGAATATTCTCCTGCAACTGCATCCTTGAGTGAGCAGTAGAAAAGATCAAGCGGCACGTTAAAATAATTTGTGTGGTGCTTCCAGTTATCAGGTACTTTCAATTCTATAAATTGATTGAACGGCGCATAGAGGAACGAAGTCACCGTCAGATACTCGTCGAACGGCAGGCACACGACGTCCGAATAAAATGTGCAGGGTGAATATTCTTTGCCGTTGTAGATAAATTTCTCCGGCGGTGAGCCGAGATATGTGTCGAGAATGGTTCTCACGTTCGCAAGAATCAATTCTCCATTCCAATCACCGATACACTTCGCGCGGTTCATGACGGAATCCAGTTCTGCATAGAGTGCGTTATGATTGAAGATAGTGTGCTCGGACTGTATTCCTTCATACGCTTCTGCCGGAACGGCTCCGTACTGTTGTATCATATCAATCACACCGCTGAATAAGTCACCCGGGCTGAACCGCGATTCACCATGAGATTGAACGAAGCGCTTGGCTTTCTCTACAAATCCGTAATACACCGGAAACATGACCGATAGCCTCACCGGTTCTCTGCCAAACCGTTTCATTTCGGATTCGATGAACGATGATGTGGCAAAACTCCAGCACACCAATGTCGAATCCTGATGCATCGACGAGAGATGGGGGATGGAAGTGAATTCTTCCACCGATTGCGGATGCGGCAAAGAACTAAGTGCGGTTTCCAGTTTCTCTTTGATTGATTGAGCACAAAGAGAGGATACTTGTAAAACACCGGAAAGGAAAATGACCGAAGAAATTTCCAATCGGAATGCAATGCGATCACTTTTTTTCTGCGGCACTTCTTTAACTTCCTCTCTTTTGCTGAACAGATTTCACCAACTTTCCAGGAAGTGTTTTCGGCAACAATCTGACAAGCTGTGTACCAAGCCAATTCTTCCATCCGGAAATGACAAGCGGCTTTCCTTTCATCAATCCTTTATATCCTTGAAGCGCCACTGCGGAAACATCCATTGAAAGTGCACCACCGAGGATCTTTTCGTTCGTAAAACCGGCTCTTTTTCCAAATCCCGTTGCAGTGGGGCCAGGACACAATGCTGTGACGGTCACTCCTGTTCCATGCAATTCTTCCGAAAGCGCCAACGAAAAATTCAATACATATGCTTTCGAAGCATAATAGGTTGACATCAACGGACCGGGTTGAAACGCTGCAGTGGATGCAACGTTCAGTATTTTTCCGCGTTTTTGTTCGATCATTTCCGGTAGAAAGAGCCGAGTGAGATGCGTAAGTGATGTAATGTTAACCTGAATCATTTCCAACGCATCGGCAACATTCATTTTCGTGAACTCACCGCGCCAACCAAATCCGGCATTGTTGACAAGGACATCGATGTTCCCTCCTTCGCTTTGAAGTGCTTCAAAAATTTCTTCCGGTGTGGAAGAAACAGACAAATCTTTTGTATAGCATTTCACCTGCACACCGTATGTTTGCTGTAAATTTTCAGCGATGTGTTTGAGGGTGTCATAGCTGCGCGCTACAAGGGCGAGATCATGACTTTCCCGTGCAAAGAGCTTTGCAAGTTCTAATCCAATGCCGCTCGAGGCGCCTGTAATAAGTGCAATGGGATTTGTGTTCATTCCTCATCAGTTCCTATATTAAAATTTGTCTCTTGAATTTTTATCTCACATACATTGCAATCATCTTTTCAATCGCCGCTGCACACACGGGATCAAAATCGACCGGATTCAACGCGAACATCTTGCAATCGATAGCAGGACGATACATCTCCTTTGCTGTGTATCCAGAACCTTCAAAAGCTCCGGCCTTTCCGATCCACTTGGGATCTTTCAGTATCTCTTTTGAACTCTTTAGTAAATCCTCGCGCTTGTCATAGTAATCAGCCGCAAGTCTATCTAATTTGCCGCGGAGTGCTTCAATGCTGTCGTACTCTGTTTTACGCCATGGCGTTGGAATCGGTGTATCGTCGGAAACAAAGTTACGCCATTTTAATGTCTCTTTTGTGTTCGTTCGCGTCACATTCGGCTCCCACGGCTCAACACCTTTTGGATAAAAATCTATGTACGAAATTTGAGAACTGTAATACTCGTCTCCTAAACCGCCAAAGCAATGTCCAAACTCATGTACATACACGTAATCCATTTCCCATTCCTGTCCGACTTTTGCTGTTTGTGTGAATGATGTTGTGTACAGGTTGAAGATTCCGCCGCCACCGTAGCGGTTGTCGTTGACAAGAATGGTGATAAAATCGTATGGTGCTGCACCTGCAATATCACGCAGCGCCCGGTTGTCTTCCGTTAAAACATAGCGTGCCGAACCAAATGTATTATACATAGTGCCAAGCGCGGTGTTCTTCCACAGATCTTTATCTGGCATATCAATTCCCGATTCAGGAGAAATCACTTCCATCGCACGAACATTGAAATCGTTTTTGTGCTTTTTGAAGGGCTGGTAGGAAAAGAGTGTTTCGGAAAAATGCTTTGCATCCTTCCGGAATTTTTCCATATCACCCTTTGCATAGCCATCGCCCAGAATAAGAATATCCACTTTCTTATCCGGCGAACCGTTGATCATCACATCCAACACAGGAAATGCGTTCTGATGTTTCTCATGATTTACAACTGTAGGATTATTCGGATCGATTACTGTTGAGAATACCTCTCGGAATGCCATCATTTCACCAGCGGCAACGAACTTATCGCGGCGATAGAAATTCACAACAACCTTTTTCTTCGGGAACGGAAAACGCACAGTTTCTTGACACGTTTTCCATACACCATTCATCGCTTCATCCGTGGTTTGCCATTCTCCAAACAATGTTGAATATCCACGCGAATACAAGAGTGCGTTTGTTTGCAGATCGCTCACCTTCACAAAGCTATCACCAAGATTGAGCGTATCCAGCAAATTAACTTTGCTTCCGGGCCAAGTTCCTTCTTCGTACACTTTATCAAGTGTGATTTGCTCCTGCCCCTTTGTGCCGATGTGATAATAATCGACCCGCATAGTACCGCCAGTAAAATATACATCGTACGTTTGTGCGAAAGAGAGGGAAAAAGAAAGGACAAGAAAAAGAATGAGATATTTCATGTTGATACTCCTTAATAAAAAAGAATGAAATCTTCCAAACCATAGTACACTTCTATAATTGGTTATCCCATCCCAACTCCCGAAAAGAGGAGGAACGCACTGAGCACAATCAAGATGGCGGTTGTTGTCCAGCCAATTACATTCTGCAAGCGGTTATTGGTATAATCCTCCATGATCTCTTTGTTATTAATAATAACCATCATACAAATGAGAACAACGGGCAGCAGAATTGCATTGACTACTTGTGTCCAGATAGTTATAGCAATCAGCGGTGCACCAGGAATGAGAATGATACCTGCACCGATCAGAATAATTATGGTGAAGAGGAAATAGAACTGTGGTGCTTCGCTAAATTTCTTGTCAATTCCTGCTTCAAATCCAAATGCCTCACAGACATAGTATGCCGTCGCTAACGGAAGAATCGCTGCGGAAAAAATAGATGCTATAAATAATCCAAACGCGAACAATTGGCCAGCCAGCGCACCGGCTAACGGTTGAAGCGCCATCGCAGCGTCGGCAGCTTCGTTGATCTTGATGCCGTTCACATGCAGCGTTGCGGCGCAGGCAACAATAATAAAGAACGCGACAACAACTGTTGCGATACAACCAAGGACAACATCCCACAGCGTATATTTGTAGTCGCTCACCTTCAATTTTTTTTCAATCACCGCCGACTGCATATAGAATTGCATCCAAGGCGCTACAGTGGTACCTATGATACCAAGAACGGTGGTGATGTACTCAGTATCGAAATGAACGGTCGGAGTAATAAGCGCTGAACCGATGACTTTCCAATCCGGACCGGCAAGAACAGCAGACACAACATAGGAAAGCAGGAATACGCTGAAGATTAAAAACACTCTCTCGGCAAATTTATAGTTGCCCTTCAGCACAAGTACCCATACTAATCCTGCAGCAAGCGGCACGGAAATGTATTTGCTCACGCCAAAGATATTCATACTGCCCGCCACGCCTGCAAACTCAGTTGCCGTATTGCCCACATCGGCTATCAAAAGGAAGATGAACATGTAAAAGGTGATGCGAACACCAAAGCTCTCACGGATCAGATCAGCCAAGCCCTTACCGGTGACAACACCCATACGGGCATTCATTTCCTGGACAGCCAAGAGCGCGATGAATGACGGAATTAATGTCCAAAGCAGTTTGTAGCCATACAGTGCGCCAGCTACAGAATATGTTGTGATTCCGCCGGCGTCGTTATCCACACTGCCGGTGATAATTCCAGGACCCAAAATGCTTAGGAAGATTGCGAGTTGACGCAGAGCAGGATTATCTTTGAGTCTTCGGAAGAAGTTCATATTATACAGTGTCCTCTTCTTTGATTTCCGGGTACAGAGACGCTACGGCATCGCGATATGAAACCAATCCCTGGAGTGTGTCGTCCTCATCCACAACAGGAATCGCTTCAAAGTTATATTTGAAGAAAAGCTTTGTCACGCGCCGAATACGTGTATCAATTTGCACCGAGACTGGCTGTTCAGTCATAATATCGGCAATAAGCATCTTTGCATCGCTCATCAGTAGATTGCGCAAACTGACGACGCCTTTGAGCCGTCCATCATCATCGAGAATGTACGCATATCGGTACATTTCCAACTTTTCACATTCCACGCGAATGCGATTCAATACTACACGTGCTGTTTCAGTCGGCTTGGCAGTTATGAAGTCTGTATTCATGATACTGCCGACACTGTATGCGGAAAGTTGAGAGAGCTCTTTTAGTTCAGTCACCTTTTCCGCAGAAAGCATAGCATAGACTGCCTGCCGTTTTTGTGCATCACAGGCGTCAAGCAGGTCAACCGCTTCGTCCATTTGCATTTCGTTGATAATCGGCGCGAGTTTGAATGGTTCCATCGATTCAACAATTTGCAGACGATTCTTGAATTGCATCTCTTGAAGCGTCTGAGCGGCAGTGAAATGATCGAGTGATTCGATGAGAGCGATACGTTCGTCTGTACCAAGATCCTCTAGAATATCGGCAAGATCGGCTGGATGGATTTCTGATAACTTTGATGCATCGGTCTTCAACTGTACCGATGCATACACCGATGTTGTGGCTGTTGGCTGAACATACTTCCATGAAACAAACTCATCTTTAAGATCGCGGTCAGTTACCCAGCGAAATGCCGCATTCAACGGACGAAGAAATCCGAGCCGCCGGAGAATGCCGCGCACGCCAATATCGATGTGCACGACCCACAAATTTGTGCTTTCTTTTGCACGATCTTCGATGAGGAGTTGGATATCGTTGACGCGTACAATTTTATATCCCGATGTCGAGATGATTTGTTGGTCGAGAAATGATTTACAAATGAGAATCTCATTTTCTGCCGCTTTTCTTTGCTGCTCATGATCCATTGCGGAATCATCGATTGCGATATGTTCTTTGAACACTATCCGCTTGACGTTGCTCCATGGAATATACATTGGCGGTTTATGGTGATGTGTCCGCATCATCAATCCTGTTACACGCGGATAAACTTGGGATATAGTTGCTGCCAGATCAACCAGCTTGCCTATCCGTCTATTGTCGCTGATCCGGACAACCGGTAAATGAATGAACTCGCTGAGATATGAAAATTTTACTACTTCAAGAGCCATGTGCTTCTCTCTGCGTTATAGAGTAATTTCTATTATGCTTTAGCTGCGACAATTCATCCGGATCGAGCGCCGGTGCAAGAGTGTGCTCATCAATTTTCAATTTCATTTGGATTCGTGAACACAAGAATTGGGCTTTGTTCCTGTTCCGAGGGAACAATACGATTAAGAACGATGTCGTAATAAGTTTTCATCTCGGTTTCCCTCCGATCGGATGGGTGGCAAGATTCGTATTTGCGGAGAAGCAAGCAGAGCTTCAATTTAAAATAAGAATTCTTTTTGATAAATAAACGCTATAATAAGAAAAACATTTTTTTCTTCTCTTCGCCAGATAATCGCTGAACACCGGCAACTGATAGTTTATTCATTTGAAACTCTTACCTCTTTTTCGTACTATCGAAGTGCAGACAAACACAATTACCACACGGAATCTCACGTGCCGATCATTTCATTTGTTTCTCTCCTGCTTGGCGGATTTGCAGCAGGTACCTTTGGTGCCTTGCTCGGACTTGGCGGCGGTGTGCTGCTTATTCCATTTCTTGTTATAATTCTGGGTATTCCGATGCATCAAGCGATTGCGACAAGCATTATAGCGGTGATTGCCACATCGAGTGCCGGTGCGGCAATGAACCTTGAGCGTCGCACTGTTCATATACGGCTTGGAATGCTGCTGGAAATTGCCACAGTAACAGGCGCCATTCTCGGCGGAATCACTGCTAACTATTTAAGCGCAAATGTTCTGGCAAAACTCTTCTCCGGACTGTTGTTTCTGGTTGCACTCGTGATGATTTGGTGGGCGCGGCAGCATACCGGTCAGGAGCCGATTTATACCGACGGCACTCTTCCCGGCTCATTTTATGACGATGCCAACAGAAAAATCGTACATTATACAGTAAAGAAAATACCGGTTGCAATGCTGATCTCGATTATTGCCGGCAATGTCTCCGGATTGCTTGGTGTCGGCGGCGGAATTTTTAAAGTACCGGCAATGCACGTCCTTTCCGGCATTCCGATGAAGGCGGCAACGGCAACGAGCAATTTTATGATCGGCGTGACTGCGGCGGCAAGTGCATTCATTTATTTTGCGCACGGACATTTGAATCCTTTTATTGCTTCAACCGCCGCACTTGGCGTGCTTGCCGGCTCAATGACGGGCGTACGTATCAGCCGCAGAATTCATGGCAAAGTGTTGACGTGGATTTTTGCTTTAGCTTTATTAGGAATTTCGATTCAATTGTATCTACGATAACTCAATGACGGACTTCATTTCCATATCAAACGATGTTAGGCACGATGCTGAACGTTGGACAGGCCGCGTGCTTCGGATTGGTGTATGGGTCAGTGCAAGTTTAATGATAGCAGGATTGCTTATCGCAGCGATGTATCCTTCAACAATGGTTGCATTTTCCAGCAATCCAACGCTCAGCGACTTGGTAATGCGGATGCTCTCCTGTTCATTCGATCCTGTAACGCTGATGTTTGCAGGACTTGTCTTTCTGATGTTCACACCAATACTTCGCGTCATCACTGCGGTAGTTGGATTTGGAGTGGAGCGTGACTGGCGATTTGTATTTGTTTCCTCTGTTGTGCTGTTACTTTTAGCGTGCGAAATTGTGTACTCGATTTTTATCAAAGGATAAAAAACCAATGACATTTACGCAAAGACTTTGTGATGTTCAGCTTAAACAAAAATCTCTTCTCTGTATCGGTCTTGATGTTGATGCAGACAAAATTCCACCACATCTGCAATCATCGGCGAATCCTGTTCTGGAATTCAATCGGCAGATTATTGAAGCAACGAGCGATTTAGTCTGTGCGTACAAGCCGAACCTTGCATTTTACGAAGCAATGGGCGAGCGCGGTTTGCCCACGTTGCGGGAAACATTGAAGCTCATTCCCAGGTCCGTTCTCACCATTGGAGACGGCAAGCGCGGCGATATCGGTAATACTGCTGAGCGGTACGCGAAATCGCTTTTTGATGATTATGGCTTTGATTCGGTCACCGTCAATCCCTATATGGGATTTGATTCCGTTGAACCATTTCTGAGGAATCCGGCGAAGGGTGTTTTCCTGCTTGCGTTGACTTCTAATCCCGGATCAAAAGATTTTCAACGACTCAAGATAAATGGTAAACCACTCTATGAAAAAATAGTGCGGACGGCAAAAAAATGGAATACGAATCAAAACATCGGTCTGGTTATCGGGGCAACACACCCGCGTGAACTTAAAATGATCCGCAAGATCGTACCGGAGATGCCGTTGCTCATTCCCGGCATCGGTAAACAGGGCGGTGATTTGAAATCGGCGGTAAAAGATGGCTGTACGAAGGATGGCACTTGTGCCATCATCAATGCAAGCCGCAGCATCATCTATGCATCATCGGGAAAGGATTTTGCAGAAGCGGCACGAGCAGAAGCAAGGAGAATGGTGGAAGAAATGGGAACCTATAGAAATAGTATTTAGAGATGCGCCAATCATCAACTACAAACGGGAGGAAGTATGAAACGCCGTGCATGGAATATTCATGAGCGGTTTCTTCGGCATATTTGGAGCAAGCAATATTTAAAAAACAAGTTGGCAACTGCAGATGGAAGAGCGCTGACAGTTTTACATGTCGGTAAACTTAACTCCGACGGCGGCCCGGATTTTCTGAATGCAAAAGTGAGAGTGGGAAACATCACCTATGCGGGTGACATCGAAATTCACCGTACGATATTCGATTGGTTTCAGCATCAGCATCAAGAAGATCCGCGTTATAACAAAGTTGTTCTCCATGTTGTTCTCGAAACCGGCTATAAATTTTCGCCTACACTTGTAAAAAGCGGACGAGAAATCCCGGTCCTTGTTCTAGGAAATTTTCTTTCCGAATCCATTCACACCATTTGGCAAAAAGCTATTCTTGATGAACGGGTAAAAAAATCAGGAACTCTTCGCTGTTTTAACAACAATGATGCACTCTCAAGCGAACTGATTGATTACTGGCTCACAAAGCTCGCAGTGGAGCGGCTCGAACTAAAGCTCCGTCGATTTGAGGAGCGATTGAAGCAGCTTGCTCATGAAAAGCGAATGATGGTGCGAGAACGACAGCGACCGTATGGCGAGCCGCCGTTGGAAGGTGAACACGATGAAATTCCGCCGCCGCTCCCCGAGTTAACGCAGAAAAATTTCTCACAAAAAGAACTTTGGGAACAAGTGCTCTACGAAGGAGTCATGGAGGGACTCGGGTATAGTAAGAATCGTGAACCCTTTGTCCGTCTGGCACAAAGCGTCACATTGAAAATGATTGGAGATTTGGGAACGGGGAATGGAGGGGATAGAATTCAGGCGTTGCTCTTTGGAGTGGCGGGATTGATTCCCAAACTCAATTCTCTCAAAGAGAAGGAATCACGCGATTATGTGCGACGACTTGCGCGTGAGTGGAAAGTGCTGCGACCCTCATTTCACTCTGAAATCCTTCACCTTGCAGACTGGCAATTCTTCCCGACCCGGCCATCGAATTTTCCGACTCTCCGAATAGCTGCTGCTTGTGCACTCATCAACAAGTTTTTCTTCGATGATCTTTTCCGACGCATCATCCAAACAATAAAGACCAGTAGCACGGAGGGAGAAAAGGAATGCGAACTCATCCGACTGTTTAGTATAGAGACAAACGATTTCTGGAAACATCATTATAATTTCGATGAAGCGTCGCCCAAGAATGTTACAGCACTCGGAACCATGCGTATTCGCGAGATCATTATTAATGCTGTACTCCCGGTAACGCTCTTATACGCACGTATCTTCAAAGATAAAACCGTTCGCGAATGCGCACTTCGTGTGTACCTATCTCTTCCAGCCTCTGAAGATAATTCAATCACTCGGTTCATGGAGAAACAATTACTGAAAGGGCGACATCCCCAAGAACATGTGAGTCATCAACAGGCGGTGATTCAACTCTACAAGTATTATTGTTCGGAGGGACGATGTCCTGAGTGCGAGCTTGGACAGAAACTATTTGTATGACTGCTTGCAGATGATGAAACAAAACCCCGTACTCGAATTTTGAATGCGGGTTTTTTTGTGTTCATAGAAGGGGAACGAGAACTCCTTAGATTCTGAACAACAGATCGGCATATGTCGGCAGAGGCCAGATATTTGCATCGACCATCGTTTCCAATTTGTCACCATCGACTCGTAGGTTTCCCATTGCCTTAAAGACTACATCGCGATAGTATTCTGCATGGTTGAAAACGTCGTTGCTGTGACCATTAACGGCCAATGTTGCTTCAAGTGCTTCGATATTTTTGCCGAAGGAATCGATCGTTGATGTCAATTCTGCCAGTAATTTATCCGCAGTGCTTGATTTAGCGGCAACGGTTTTCAACGAGGACAAAGTAGCCGCAACCTTTCCGGTATATTTAAGAGAAGCCGGTAAAATTTGACGTTTTGCCATATCTAACATGGTCAATGCTTCAATGTTGATCGTCTTGATATAGGCTTCAAGGAATATTTCATACCGTGAATGCATTTCCGCTTTGCTCAAGACGCCATGCTTCTCATACACCTTAACAGTCTTTTCGCTGATCAACGTGGGAATAGCAGCAACGGTGGATCTAATATTGGGCAGTCCACGCTTTTCTGCTTCCTTTAACCAGTCATCGGAGTAATTATTGCCGTTGAAAATTATCCGCTTGTGCTTCTTCACGATCTCAGTTACGATGTTCTGCGCTTCAGAATCGATGTCTTTTGCTTTCTCTAAACGACTCGCGATACGCGACAAGATTTCAGCAACGATTGTATTCAAAGCAGTATTCGGTTCCGCGATTGAAGCTGAAGATCCTACCATACGAAATTCGAATTTATTGCCGGTGAATGCGAACGGTGATGTTCGATTCCGATCTGTGGAATCTTTCGGTAATGCTGGCAGCGTGATAACTCCGAGTTTCAGTTCACCACCATCTTTGGATGATTTGGCCCCGCCATTTTCAATCTGCTCTAATATATCGGTCAACTGTTCGCCAAGGAAGATTGAAAGAATGGCTGGAGGCGCTTCATTGGCGCCTAACCGATGATCGTTGCCCGGATTCGCGGCGGCAACACGCAAAATATCTGCATATTCGTCCACCGCTTGAATAATTGCAGCAAGGAACAGCAGAAACTGTTCATTATCATGAGGCGTTTTTCCCGGCTCAAGTAAGTTTTGTCCATCGTTGGTGCTCATCGACCAATTGTTGTGCTTACCTGAGCCGTTCACACCGGCGAACGGTTTCTCATGCAGCAAGCAGACCAGATCGAGACGATTCGCAACCTTTTTCATGGTCTCCATAACTAATTGGTTATGGTCGGTTGCAATGTTTGTAGTGGAATAGATCGGAGCAAGTTCATGCTGAGCCGGTGCAACTTCGTTGTGTTTTGTTTTTGCCAGAACACCAAGTTTCCAAAGCTCCAGATCTAGCTCGGCCATGAATTCTGCGATACTATCTTTTAAGTTACCAAAGTAATGATCTTCTAATTCCTGTCCCTTTGGGGGTTTCGCACCGAAGAGTGTACGTCCGGTAAGCATAAGGTCTAACCGTTTTACATATAATTTTTTATCAATAATAAAATATTCCTGCTCCGGTCCGACCGTCGTTGTAACGCGGGTCACTTTTGTATTTCCCAGCAACCGGAGAATACGAACTGCCTGTTTTGAAAGAGCTTCCATCGAACGAAGAAGAGGAGTCTTCTTATCAAGTGCTTCGCCGGTGTACGAACAAAACGCTGTAGGAATACATAGAGTGTTGTCTTTAATGAACGCCGGAGAAGTACAATCCCACGCTGTATATCCGCGTGCTTCAAATGTTGCCCGTAGCCCGCCAGATGGGAAAGAAGAAGCATCCGGTTCGCCTTTGATCAATTCTTTACCGGAAAACTCCATTATGATGCGCCCGTCAGCGGTCGGAGAAATAAAGGAATCATGCTTTTCAGCAGTAATTCCGGTCATGGGCTGAAACCAGTGTGTAAAGTGAGTTGCGCCTTTTTCGATTGCCCAGTCTTTCATTGCATTTGCTACGACATCAGCGACCGCTGGGTCAAGCGGCAGCCCCTCATCGATGGTCTTTCTTAACATTTTATAGATATTCTTCGGCAGCCGGGTTCTCGTTGCTGCATCGCTAAAGACGTTAGAAGCAAATGTATTTTCCAATGATTCTTGTAACACCAATGATTCTTTTTCCATGTATATAACTTTCCTTTATATTGAACATCATTTACTTATGTATAAGATAATATAAATTTACTCGCATATCTCCTAAAATCAATTCAAGCAGGAGTATTTAAGTAGATATATAACAATCCTTACCCGTAATTTAAAATAACTTGAATATAAAATTTATTGACGGTGGAAATAAAATGGTTCCACGCTTCAATATCTATTATATCTGATGATTCTTCTTGGAAGAGTGCAAAAAAAAGCCAATGGCCATAAGATGAATAACTATGGCCATCGACTTCTTTAGAAATCTAGGAGGTCAACTAAGAATATTAATTGTCATAATACAGATGAAATTCATACGGATGCGGCCGGAGATGCATTTCATCTAATTCTTTCTCTCGTTTCCAAGTAATCCAAGCTTCGATAAGATCCTGGGTAAAAACATTACCTTTAGTTAAGAAAGTATTGTCTTTTTCCAATGCAACAATAGCTTCTTCCAGCGAGCCCGGTGTCTTTGGAGTGGACTTCAGTTCTTCCCGTGTCATCTCATAGATATCCCTATCCAACGGCTTACCCGGATCAATCTTGTTTTGGATTCCATCCACAGCAGCCATCATGATAGCCGAAAAGGTCAGATATCCGTTGCAACTCGGATCAGGGCAGCGGAATTCCACACGTTTTGCTTTCGGACTTGGAGAATACATTGGGATTCTGCATGAAGCCGAGCGGTTTCTTGCTGAATATGCCAGATTGACCGGTGCTTCAAAACCAGGAACCAGCCGGCGGTACGAATTCGTTGTTGGTGCAGCAAAAGCCAGAATGGCTGGTGCATGCTTCAAAACGCCTCCGATAGCATTAAGGGCCATTGGACTGAGGCCGGCATAACCGTCTCCCGCGAACAAAGGTTTGCCTTCTTTCCAAAAAGAGAAGTGAGTGTGCATTCCGCTTCCATTATCCTGAAAGATCGGTTTGGGCATAAAAGTCACAGTTTTATTGTTTTTCTTTGCCACATTTTTACATATGTATTTATACCACATAAGTTGATCGGCCATTTTCAACAAGCTGGTAAACTTCATGTCAATTTCGCTTTGGCCTGCAGTAGCAACTTCATGGTGATGTGCCTCTACGATGATGCCGATCTTACGCATTTCATAAACCATCTCGCCGCGAAGATCATGGTAAGTATCAGTTGGGCTGACTGGAAAATAACCACCCTTGAAACTGGGTTTATAACCTAGATTTGGTTCTTCAAATCGGGCTGTGTTCCAAGCACCTTCCTGAGAATCAATTTCATACACACCACGGTGTTGGTTCTGTTCGTAACGGACTTCATCAAAAATAAAGAATTCGGGTTCTGGTCCGATATAGCAAGTGTCGGCTATTTTAGTTTGTCTTAAATATTCTTCTGCTTTCTGTGCTATATAGCGTGGATCCCGGGTGTATTTCTGTTTTGATACCGGATCGACAATATCTGCGATGATGCTTACGGTTGGTTTAGCAAAAAAAGGATCCAGACAAAATGTATTAGGATCAGGCATTGCCAACATATCTGACATATGAATTCCCTGCCAACCTCGAATGGACGAACCATCAAATCCAAGCCCTTCTACAAAGGTGCTTTCGTCTATCACATCTATCGGGAAACTGCAATGCTGCCAACTTCCCAATAAATCAACGAATTTGAGATCAATCATCTCTGAATTATTCTTCTTTACAAACTCAAAGAAATCTTTTACCGTTGCCATTACAT